>ENA-ORSL01001354-ORSL01001354.1-human-gut-metagenome-genome-assembly--contig:-NODE-1354-length-20911-cov-13.783228_pt1 | contig 20911 bp, 14 predicted proteins | sample MGYA00242190_ERZ509157 | MGnify/ENA primary metagenome ERZ509157 (study PRJEB26280, sample SAMEA2338664) | human gut metagenome | biome: human gut; feature: human-associated habitat; material: faeces...
AGCAAAGCCTACCTCTAAGCCGACTGCAACGACTAAACCTGCCACGAAACCCACAGCCGCTCCGACGACCAAGCCTACGGCAGCTCCTACATCAAAGCCGACTGCTGCGCCGACGGCGACGCCAAAGCCAAAAGAAAAGGTTTGGGTGGTAGATGTTCCGGCAAAAGAAGAGGTTGGTCATTGGGAAGAAGATGGGTATTGGTGGAGTGATATAGTGTATAGATGTAATGCGTGTGGAGTAACATTTTCCACCGTGGAAGGATTCTATACTCATTCAGACGATGAATGGGATAAAGGCAACGATCATGGAAGCTATACAGAAGTCCCGGGAGAATCTTATTGGGTAAAAACAGGCCAGCATTGGGTAGTTGATGAGCCTGCGCAAGAAGAACAAGGTCACTGGGAATACAAATAAAAATTGAATATTGCAGCATCAAGCATCCGTTTTATCGGGTGCTTTTTTACTGCAGAAATTCAAACCGTACTTTTTGAGTGCGGCTTTTTTCATATAAAAATCCAACGAAAGGAATGGCAAAAAATGAAGAAAGCAAAACGGATTTTGGCCGGAGCGCTTGCGGCGTTGATCCTTACGATGTCACTGCCGTTAAATGCTCTGGCGGATGAATCCGACATGCCTGTGGAAAGTCCGGGCTTTGAAGTCTCGTTTGATGTAGATACCGGGCAGGAAGAAATTTCGGAAGATCTTCCGACCGAGGTTGAAGCGACACCGGAGCCTACCGCAGAGCCGACGCAAGAGCCGACGCCTACGCCGGAAAGCACACCGACCCCAGAGCCGACGGCAGAACCTACTGCATCTCCGACAGCGGCTCCCACGGCTACGCCCGAAGCTACCGCAACGCCGACGGCAGCGCCTACAAGCACGCCGGAGCCGAGTGCTGCCGCATCTCCTACGCCCGCTGTGCCGAGCGCATCCCCTACTGTAACACCGACGCCTACGCCGTCACCGCAGCCGGTGGTGAACCCGGTAAAGCTTGAGCACGACGTACCGGATAATGTAGATAAGGAATGTATCTACCTGTTCCCTGTGCCGAACAGCAGTGAAATCACACAGGGATACAGCGCCGAGCACAAGGCGATAGATATTGCCGCATCAAGCGGATCGCCTGTATATGCGGCAGAGAATGGCACTGTAAGCTATGTGCAGATTTGGGACGGGTCGTATGACACCACCGGCATGATGAGCTACGGTCACATGGTCGAGATCAGGCACGCGGACGGCAATACGACGCTGTATGCACACTTATCTGAGATCAATGTGAAGCAAGGCGAAAAGGTTGTGCGCGGTCAGCGCATCGGGCGTGTCGGCAGTACCGGAAATACTAGCGGCCCGCATTTGCACTTTGAAGTCATCACTTCGGAAGGTAAAGCCGATCCGGCAGAATACCTGTGGACAATGCCGGGCGAGTGGATTATGGGCTATGCCGCCGATACAGAGGCGGGAATATCGCCTACCGGTATAGGTGATACCGGCAAATCCGTTGTACATTTTTATTCGCTCGCCAAAGATACGACGACAACAGTGACCGGCTCATTAGGTCATCTGCCCACAAAGGCAATCAAGTCCGGCTCAACTGAATATCCTGCCTATTGTCTCGAAAAAGAAAAGCTAATTTGGGGCAACATAGATTTTACGTGGTCGTCGTTTACTGTGCCGCAACAGACGACCATGAAAGCTATCCTGGCGGAAGGCTTTCATGAAACAAATTCTCTGGATAAGGCCAAGTGGGGTGATGCACAAGGCAGCGGTTTGAAAGGCAATTACGCCAATGAAACTGCAAAATGGCTTGTCACGCAATACCTGATCTGGGCAGCCGAAAAAAACTACATCACCAAGCACAGCAATACAAGCTGGACATGGAAATCGCAGGTCGATACCGACCTCGAAACCATTGCCAAAAATGCGTATAACCCTACGGTTGTAAGGAGCTATTACGCTGAGGTCAAAGCCAAGCTGCTCAATGCTTATACGATTCCCTCCTTTGCTTCAAGCAGCTCATCCAGCTTTTCGACGACAATAAAAATGTATTGGGATGGCAGCAAGTATACAGCAACAGTCACGGACAGCCATTCTGTTGCTGCCTATTATACGTACACCTATAACGGTATTACATTCGCTAAAAACGGTAATAAGCTCACAATCTCGACCACAAATGAGTATCCGTCGGGCGTTGTTGCAACGGGATCGCGTACCATAGGCGACGATTCAAATTTGGCTTGGTGGAAATGCACAGATTCTGCAATTCAGCTCATAGCCACACCACTTGGCAAGACTAAAACTGTACGCAGTTATCTCAAAGTGCAGACGGTTACGCCGTTCTATTCCATTTATCTCAAAAAGTCCAGTTCCAACACGTTCATAACCAACGGCGACAGTGGATACAGCCTCGCCGGAGCTGTGTATAAAATCTATAACAGTTCAAGCACGGAAGTTGCATCCATCACCACAGATTCGTCGGGCAAGGGCACTTCAAATGTGAAACTCAAAAACGGCACATATACCGCCGTGGAATCCAAGGCTCCTCCGGGATATGCTTTGGACACGACAAGGCATACCGTTAGGATCAACAATGCTGACGCAACTCTGAATGTCAGCGATGTGCCTTTGATTAAGACGGTGACACTAACCAAAACGAGCGCTAACACATCGATCACGGCAGGCAACAGCAATTACAGTCTTGCCGGAGCTGTGTACGATGTGTACGAAGGTAATTCTGCTACGGGTACGCCGGTTGCATCATTCACAACTAACTCGTCGGGCGTTGCGACGTTAAGCCGCAAATTGTATCCAAATAGAACATATACAATTTTGGAACGAACTCCGCCTCCCGGATATGTAAAAGATACGACGCCACATCCATTCTATCTTACTTACAACTCAGCAACAATGGATGTCGTGGACGACCCGCAATATGTCAAGATCACGGTAAAAAAGAAAGATTCTGGAACTAATACAAATGTAGCTGTTGGTAACGCATCACTTGCGGGTGCTGTGTACGCAATTACATATAAAGAAAACGGTACAGATAAAACCGTTCAAAAGACGACCAATAGTTCAGGAATTCTCTATTTTACCAATGTGCCTTTGGGCGAAATAAAAATCCAGGAAATCTCAGCTCCGGTCGGCTACAAGCTTGATTCTACGGTGCATACGTACAACGTTACTTCGGACAAAGTAACTTCTGCCGTATACGAAATGGAACCCGAAGATTTTACCGAAGATGTCTTTAAAGGACGCATCCAGATCACCAAGCAGATTGAAATGCTCGGTGCGGATGCACAGCTTGAGCAGGGCGCTGAATATCAGGTGTATCTCAAGAGCGCAGGCAGCTACAACGCAGCAAAGGACGCAGAGCGAGATTATCTTGTGACCGGGGCGGACGGCAAGGCGACCACCAAAGACCTGCCCTACGGCACGTATACGCTGCATCAGGTCAAAGGTGTGCCGGGGCGCGAATTTAAAGACATGGATGTTGACGTCCACGAAAACGGCAAAACATATGAGGTGACGCTCACAAACGAGCTTAAGTATGCGCCGCTCAAAATCGTGAAGACCTCTGAAGACGGCAATGTTGCCGGTTTTACATTCAAGGTCACGAGACTCTCGGATGGGTATAGTAAAACATATACCACCAATGCGGCCGGTGAGATCATTACAGATCAGATGCCTGTATACGTCGATGCAGATGCAACGCAGCTGTATGAGTACAAGGTCGAAGAAATCAACGTGCCGGATAAATATCGCACGCCGGATGCACAGACGATAACACTTACTTATGGGCAGACGGCAGAGGTTCGCTTTTACAACCAAATTGCACGCGGCATGCTTGAAATCCTTAAAGTAGACCACGACGGTGTGACGCCGCTTGAAGGCGCGAAGTTTGAGATTACAGACGATAACGGTAATGTGATTGCATCCGAAACTTCCGGGCCGGACGGAAAAATCAAGGTAGACTCGATCCTTTACGGAAAATACCACTGGTCAGAGGTGAAGGCACCGAAGGGCTACGAACTCGATCCAACCGTGCATGATTTTGCAATTGAGCGCGATAAGCAGGTAATTGAGATCACGCAGGAAAACACCCCGAACGTGGGCTCCATTACAGCTAAAAAGGTCGATGCCGATGGCAATGCTATGCCGGGCGTAGAGTTTACGCTTGAGTACAGCACCGACGACGGCGCGACATGGACCCCGGTAGAAGCCAGAGCAGAAGACAGCAAGCCTTCCATCGGCGGTTGCACAAGTGCAGTCGTTGACGGCGCACTTATAACCGATGAAAACGGCGTCACTACCTTTAATGGGCTTCAGGTCGATAACCAGACCGTTACAATCACCTACCGTTTGACCGAAACCGGCACGAAGTCCGGCAACACATTGCTCGCAGCGCCTTTGTTTATCGGCAGCTTGCCGCAGGTGCTCGATGACGGTACAGAAACCGTTGATGTGGTTGTTACAGCGGTCAACAATCAAAGTTTTACATTGCCGTCTTCAGGCGGTAACGGCATGATGGGCGTGCCGGTAGGCATTGCTCTCGCACTGATTTCCGCGTCCTGCATTTTAATGCTGACGCGTAAAAAGAGGTTTTAAGGGGATTCTACAACCCTTGGAATAATAAACGAAGAAAGGAAATGAGTAGAAATGGCAAAATCCAAGTTAATCTCTCGCATTGGTGCTTTGGCTTTAGCAGCAGCTCTGGCCTGCACCTCTCTGATCTCGGCCTCGGCGGCTACTATCGATAAAGCTACCATCGATATGAACGCAAAGGCACAGCTGTCCATTTATAAGTATGATTTCACTAACGCCAAAAAAGATGGCGTGTGGAATGAGGACAGCTACGTTTCTACCGGCCAGTATGACGCAAAAGTAAATGAAGTGCTTGGTGGCACAACGCGTACCGGTGCGAACAGCGCATCTTCTGCACTTGGTAATGGACAGGCAAGCAACGGCTATGCAATTAAAGGTGTCGAGTATACTTACCTCAAAATTGCGGACATCACGCAGTTCACGGAGTCCGAAAAAGACGGCGGTCGTACCGACAGCCACATTGAGGTGCTGTATGCAATCGATAAAGTCAAAGGCGCAGATATGCTCGCTGCTATCGGCCTTGCAGACGGCAAAAACAGCTATGAAAACGCAAATGCACTTGATGCAAACAACTGGTATTACCAGTCCGACGTACTTAGTGCAGCACTTAAAGCTGCACTTGAGGCCAATTCCACAACCGTAAAAAACTCTCTCGAATCCTACGTTAAAAACAACGGCGGTACGGCAATGCCCGAGACTAATGAGGACGGCTACAGCAATGTAACGGGCCTCCCCGTAGGTCTCTACCTGCTGGTTGAAACCCGCACGCCGGAAATGGTGACAGGCACGACAAATCCGTGTTTCGTCTCGCTGCCCATGACCACGGTTGATGGTGGTATGGCAGACGGTTCGGGCAACCAGATCACGACCGGCGGTCAGGACTGGAACTACAATGTTGTTCTTTACCCCAAAAATGAGACCGGCATTGTCACACTGGAAAAAACCGTGCGTGAAGCTGTAAAAGACACCGGTAAAAACAACGCGACCGATGTTATCACCGACGGCTTTACACACAACGCAACGGCATCCGCAGGCGACACCGTAGAATATCAGATCATCTCCACACTGCCGACGATCACGTCTGCGGCCACCAATATCAGCGCGTATACGTTCCAAGATGTTCTGGCCCGCGGCCTCTCTTATGTAGGCGGCACGAACAGCGTTACACTCGAATTCTTCACAGATGAAGCTTGCACCAACAAAGTTACCACGTGGAAGCAGTCCGACGGCAAATTCAAAGTTACGCGCGAAGAAAACAACGACGGTACGCATACGATGACGATCTCCATGACCGATGATGGCCTTGCCGAGATCAACACAGCCAATACGGCTTACGATAACGATAACGGCAAGCTCTATGCAGGTTACAGCAATTACACACTTCGTATCCGTTACGACGCAAAACTCAATTCTGATGAGTCTCTGGTTTACGGTGACAACGGAAACAAAAACGAAGTCGTCCTCACATGGAAGCGTACCAATGACACCTACTACGACACCCTTATCGACGACGCGCATATTTACACGTATGCGACGAACATCACGAAAACCTTTAGCGACGGTAAAGAAGAACAGACGATGTTCGATAACGTCCTCTTTAAAGCGCAGAATGCGTCCGATGGCTACTATGTAATCGCACAGCTTAATGAGGGCGAAGGCATCTGGTATGTTACCGGCCACACGGATAAGGAAGCCTCTGCAACAGCAATGCACCCCGTCGAATGGAATGGCAAAAAGGGCCAGATCATCCTTAAAGGCGTTGAGGACGACCAGTACATCTGGACAGAGCTCGAGACTGCAAACGGCTACACGCTGCTCAAGAATAATATCGACGTAACGATTACGTCCGTCGATGATGCAAACCGCCCGTGCGACATTTACAGCAAAGATACACTCGGTGTTATCCAGAACGACCCGCGCTACAACTTCCCGAACAATGAAGATTATAAGCTCGCCAACATCCCGCAGAAGCAGTTGGCTCACAACTATCAGACTGCATCTGCAACGGTTGACGGCAACGACGTCACGATGCTCGACGATGAGATGGATGCGGGTTCCAAGAACGCAATCGCTCCGCTGCAGGTTGTAAATACGCGTGGCTTTGAGACTCCTATGACCGGTGAAAACGGCACATGGGCGCTTGCTATCGGCGGCGTTCTCGTCTTCTGCCTCGGCACTTCCGCGTTTATCTTCTTCCTTGTATTCAAGAGAAGAAAAGAGCAGGAAGATAAGTAAGAGTACACCAAAACTTTGAATTAGGTTTACCTCGCAGGGAGGGCTCAGTGGCAGCACTGAGCCCCACCCAAAGCCTGCAACCGTTGTGTGTAGGCTTTGGGTGGAAAGGAAAAATTGAAGAAGGTGAAAACATGCCCCAAATGCGAGCGCACAAAGGTGCGCAGGTCATAGCCATTATCATCGCGGTTTTACTGCTGTGCGTCGCGGGATTTTGCGCGTATCTGCTCATTCATAACCAACAGCAAAAAGCAGAGCAAAAGGAGATGTTTGCAACCATAGCCGAAAAGGTGGACGCAGCTGAAAGTGAGTTGGGAGATTTGGAGCAAATCGGCAATGCGGCACAGTTACTTGAAGTATACCGAGAGCTGCACGGATATAACGCAGACTTTGTAGGCTGGATACGCGTGCCGGGCACAGAGATCAACTACCCGGTGATGCAGTCGCCGGATGAGCCGAATTTTTATTTGCGCCGAAACTTTGAGAAGGCGTACAGCAACCTTGGCACGCCGTATTTACAGGAAAACTGCGATATACGCACGTGCGATAACTTGATAATTTACGGCCACCACATGCTTGACGGCGGGATGTTCAGCGACCTCGAGCTTTATAAGCAAAAGGCTTTCTGGGAGAACCACAAATACGTGCGCTTTGATACGTTAGACGAGTTGGGGCTATATGAGGTCATGGCGGTCGTCATCACAACGGCCTATCAAGCAGACAGTTTTCAATACTACAACTACATCGAGAACAACGAATTAACCTTTAATACATACGTACAGGAATGTAAGCAGCGTGCTCTATATGATACGGGCATTGATGCCGAATATGGAGATAAATTAGTTACTCTATCGACATGCGAATACAGCAACGATAACGGCAGGCTGATCGTCGTCGCAAAAAAGATTGGAGGGATTAAAAAATGAGCAAACGCAAAAATACCATCATCATTATCTGTTTTATCCTTGTGATCCTGCTCGGCGCGGGTGCAGCTGCTTACCCGTTAATTGCATCGATTAACAATGAGCACACGCAGTCGCTTGTACAGACAGAATATGCGGAAAAGCTTCAGCAACTCGACACCTCGGAAATCGATGCAGCGTTGGCGGCAGCACGGGAATATAACAAAACAATCTCCACCGTACAAATTGAAGATGTCGATAAAATCAAAGCCGACCTGCCGCCATACGAAGATCTTCTGAACCTTGCCAATAACGGCATCATGGGCTACATAATGATACCGGCCATTAACATAGACCTGCCTATATACCACGGCACGACCGGTACGGCGATGGAAAAGGGCGCGGGTCACATGGAAGGCACGTCGCTGCCGGTGGGCGGTATCGGCACACACGCCGTGATCTCCGCACACTCCGGCATGGCAAGCGCAAAACTTTTTACCGACCTCGATAAGCTTGAGCTTGGAGATATGTTCTTCATCACGGTGTGCAACCAGAAATTAGCTTACGAAGTGGACAACATCGCAGTGGTGGAGCCCACAGACATTGATTTGATCCGTATCGATACGCAGCAAGATTACGTCACATTGCTCACCTGCACACCGTATGGCGCGAATACGCACAGATTGCTTGTGCGCGGCCACCGGGTGGATATGGCCGAAGAAGCTATAGCGGAAATCGAAGAAAAGGCAGTGCCGGAGGGCAGCACGTGGATAGAAAAATATGCGGAAGGGCTTGCAATCGGCCTCATAACTTCCTTTGCGGCGATGCTGTTGCTGCTGTTGATCTTGCTAATCCGCCGCAGACAAAAAAAGAAAATCGGCAACATTGCCGGTTCTGAAAGGAAGTGATAGAATGCCAAACGCTTATATAGAGCTGATTGATAGCCTGATTTTACAGCGGCAAGCACTTAAAATATCGCAGCGCGAATTAGCTTCTGCCGCCGGAGTTTCGTGGACGGAGGTTGCACTCATGGAGCAGAAAAAGCACATGGTACAGCTCCGGGCACTGCTGCGGATAGCAGCCGCGCTAAACTGCAAACTGGTGGCCGTGAGTGTCGAATAAAAACATTGCCATATAAGGTGATTTCTGGTAGAATAAAAGCGAACTGCAATATGCGGTTCGGGTGCTGCCATAAAACGGTGGACGGTTTGGCCCTCAGATACGGATTTTCCGCACCGTGTGAGGGACGTTTCTTGAATATGAAAAATCCCTCAATCCGACACGGAGAGAGGGATGATACCATGAGTGATTTTGAAATCTTATCTTTAGTCATCATGACCGCAGGATTGATCGTTCAAATCCTCATCTACATAAAAAAGAAATGAGCCGCCCATACTTCCCAAAGTCGTCGGCTCATTTCTTTGAACTGCACTGAGGGCTAACCGTTCATCGGCAGCACTCTTTGTATTTTCAGTATAAATCTGTTTTGAAGTTTTGTCAAGCGCGAAAAGCGGCAATATTGCCGCTTTTGCACTTGATTTATTTTTACTCATTTATTATAATCAAATCAGGGAGTGAAAAACTATGAAAAGAAAAATCACAGCTATTTTAATGACAGCAGCATTGATGCTTACCATGGCGGCGTGTGCGGGCAACAGTACAGCGGATACCGGCGTTGAAAGCTCTGCATCCAGTGCAGTGAGTAGCAAGCCGGTTTCGAACACAAGCTCCACGGCCGCAAGCAGCGCCAAGCCGAGTGCATCGGCGAAGCCTACGGCTACTCCCTCTGCCGGTGCTGCGGCAACGGTCAAGCCTACCGCAACGCCGAAACCGGAGAGTAAAACCGAAAGCAGCACGGCAGGTAAAGCGAGCGTGACGGCTACACCGAAACCGGCAGCAACCGCAAAACCGAGCAGCTCCTATACTTCTAACAGCAAGCCTTCCGGCAGTGCGGCCAGACCTACGCCCGCACCGACTGCTGCACCCACCGCAGCTACGACAGCTAAGCCTACGGCAGCTCCTACCGCAGCACCAACGGCGGTTCCCACCGCGACGCCGAAACCCAAGGAAAAGGTCTGGGTGGTGGATACCCCGGCTCGCGAAGAAGTCGGACACTGGGAAGAAGATTATTGGATGGGCAGCGATTGGGTGTATCAGTGCAATGCTTGCGGCACACAATTCAGCACTGTTGATGAATTTGAGTCACATTCAGACTATGAGTGGGAGTTGGGAAACGATCACGGAAGTTACACAATGACATCCGGCGAGATGTATAAACATTATACAGGAGAGAAATATTGGGTTGTGGACATTCCCGCGCAAGACGAAGTCGGCCATTGGGAATATAGATAAGGATCAAATAAAGTGAATATTGCAGAATGAAGCACTCGATTTTACATTGAGTGCTTTTTTACTGCTCAAATTCAAGCCGTGTCATTTTATATACGGCTTTTTTCATATAGAAAAATCTTTGAAAGGAAGCAAAAAAATGAAAAAGAAACTCAAAAAGTCACTTGCGTGTCTGCTTGCAACGCTGCTGATTTTCAGCGCCGTACCGATGAGCGCTCTTGCCGATGAAGCAGCTGCACCGGTTACAGTAACTGATGAGATCACAGCTGTTGAGCTGAAAGAAGCTGCTGCACCGGGCGCGGAGCCGGATGCAGAACCCAAACCGGAAATCACAGCAGAACCGACCGCAACGCCGGAGGCAAGCACAACCCCCTCGGCCGAACCGACAGCAGTGCCCTCACCGGAGGCAACAGAGGAACCGACTGAACCGGAGACCAGTGCAGAGCCGGAAGCAACGGCTGAACCCACTGCTTCCCCCACGCCAAACCTGGAGGATGAAATCAGTCTATTAGCGCTCGGCGATGAGGCGGTTACGCGTTACCGCACGGTAGGCATCAACGGTAATTTCAGTTCAAATTATCTTTATGACCTTGGCGAATTTCCACTGTATGACATCTACCGAAACGGTGTAAGTTATCCGGCCTACTGTTTGCAGCATGGTAAAGGCAGAGTCAATAACGGTGCTTATGTGCAGCGGGATAATTTCGGTATGACCGAAGCTATGCGCCGCATTATCGCTTATGGCTACAACACGACAAACTCTCTCGGTAAAAATGATTGGTACAGCGATGCGACCGCAAAGACGATGGTCACACAGCACCTTGTTTGGCTGGCGTCCGAAGGCTATATTACCGTAGACGGGACAAACTGGTCTTGGGGTTCCGGCATCGATACCGATGTTGAGCGCATGGCAAATCTGGCATATAACGGTTCTGTTGTACGCAGTTACTACGCAGAACTTAAAGATCGTCTTTTGCGGTCGGAAATCGTCCCGTCCTTTGCAGGCAAAAGCAGCGACGGCAGCGATGCACAAGAAATCGCTTTGCAGCTCGTGAATGGCAAATATAAGGCCACCGTTACCGATACCAACGGCGTGCTGGATTTATTTGATTTTCAAAAAGCAGGCTTTGATATTTCCCGTAACGGCAATACGCTGACAATATCTGCGAGCACGCTGCCGGAGCAAGAGACCACGGTTATCGGTGCAGGCTACACCGTCGGCGATAAAAACAGCATCGCCGTTTGGGAGGACAGAGACCAGCAGGCCAATATTCAGCACCAAGCGACCTGCCCGGGCACAACGCAGACCATGGCATATATCAAGATAAAGGGCGAAAAGCCTAAATATACCGTGACGCTGACCAAAACCAGCGCCGATGTAAAAATCACCAATGGTAACGCAAATTATTCGCTTGAAGGTGCTGTTTACAACGTTTATAAAGCGTATGTAAATCCCAATCACGACTACGCAAATGACCCCGTTATTGCAACGTTCACGACAGACGCAAACGGCAAGGCAACACTTTCTCGTAAGCTTGAAAATGGTGACTACGTAACGATTGAGCAGGTGGCCCCGTTAGGATACACATTAGATAAAAACGTACACAGGTTCAGTATCAATGGTAAGAGTGCCAATCTTGATGTTGTGGATGACCCTACAAAAATTCGCCTTACCGTAAGAAAAAAAGATGCAGATACAAATTCTAATGTTCCGCAAGGCGACGCAACATTAGAAGGGGCTCAGTACCGTATAACCTATACGAATAACGATGAAAAAATTGAAAACATCGTAACAACGAACAAATCAGGACAGGCAGTACTCAGAAACATTCCCATCGGCGTTTTAGTAACCGTCGAGGAAATCGGCGTTCCACTGGGTTATAAGTTAGACAGCAAAGTTCATACATACATCACAACAACCGATACCAAAGAACTGGAATATGATTTAATTCCAGAAGATTTTACCGAAGAAGTCATGAAAGGCCAGATTGCGCTGCATAAACAGTACGAAACCCTTGATGAACCTGCCGATGAGCAGGGCGCGGAGTTTGACGTATACCTCAAATCTGCGGGCAGCTTCGATGCAGCCAAAGAGACCGAGCGCGACCACATCACCACCGGCGCGGATGGCATGGCAACCACAAAGGATTTACCTTACGGCACATACGTCGTGCATCAAACAAAGGGCGGCAACGGCCGTCATCTCGTCGAGGACTTTGATGTTGTAATCTCCGAGGATGGCAAGGTTTACAGCTATGATCTTGTCAACATCCAGAAAAATGCACAGCTCAAAATCGTAAAGACTTCCGAAGACGGCGTAGTTGAAGGCATTCACTTCCGCGTGACGCGCCTTGAGGATAACTATTCCGCAGAGTATGTAACGAATGCCGCAGGCGAAATCCTTACGGAAACACTCCCGATTTACGCGGACAAAGACGGCGCGACCAAGTATCAGTACAAAGTCGAAGAACTTGATACAGAGGAAACTTTCGGCTATCAGCTTCCCGACTCGCAGACCGTAGAACTCAGCGAAGGCGAAATTGCTTCTGTAAGCTTCCACAACAAGCCGATTGAAATCGGTACGAAGGCCACCGTTGAGGGAGAAAAAGAAGTCGATCCGCTCGATAAAGTTACGCTGACCGATACGGTATCGTACACCGGTCTTGTTCCCGGTAAAGAGTACCGTGCGACCGGCGTTCTCATGGATAAAGAAACCGGTGAGAAGCTGCTTGTTGACGGCAAAGAAATTACAGCTGAAACCGTATTTGTGCCGGAAACCAAAAACGGCAGCGTAGATGTTACGTTTATCTTTGATGCAACGGGTTTGCATGGCAAAGAGATCGTCGTGTTCGAGGATTTGTACCGTGAGAACGTGCTGCTTGCTACCCATGCGGACATCAACGATGAAGGGCAGACGATTAAGGTTAAGAATCCTGAAATCGGAACAAAGGCAACAGCAGACGGCAAAAAGGAAATTACAGCGGATAAGATCACGATTACCGATGTTGTGAGCTATAAGGATTTGACCCCCGGTAAAGAATATAAGCTTACCGGTGTGCTGATGAACAAAGCCACGAACGATAAGCTGCTTATCGATGGTAAAGAAATCACGGCAGAAGCTACCTTTACGCCAAAAGCTACCACCGGCGAAGTTGAGATGACCTTTAGTTTCGACGCGCGTGAGCTGACAGCCGAAACTGAGGTCGTAGTTTTTGAAACGCTTTATCGCGATGACCTTGAGTTTGCGGCACATGCTGATATTTCCGATGCTGATCAGACCGTTAAGATTTTGCCGCTGCACGGCTCCATCAGCACGATTAAGGTCGATGCAGGAGACTCGCAGCACCGTCTTTCCGGCGCTGTGTTCGGCATCTATCGCGATGTAAACGGCGATGGACGTTATACCGAAGGTGTAGATACCTTTGTCGGTCGGATGGTAGAGAAAGACACAGGTTTCCATGAATTGGATGGACTGCTTTATGGCAAGTATCTGATTCATGAAGAACAGTCTCCGTCCGGCTACTCACAGGATAAAAACTATTACAGTTTCGAGATCACAAGAGACGGAGAAAAGGTGCAGTTTGGGGTTAAGCCTGGCATGAATTTCCCGAACAGTGCATTCCCGAAAACCGGCAGCAGTAATCACGGTGTTTATGCAGCACTGCTCGCTCTTGCGGTTTCCGGCCTCGGTTTAGGTGCTGTGATTTTTTGCAAGGTCAAAAAAGAAAGCAAATAAGTAAAACCGGCAATATTGCCGCTTTAGAAAATTTGCCCATGCAGAGTGAAAGGGCGCTGACCGAGAAATTCGGACAGCGCCTTTGTAATGCAGGATGCCGGTCGCAACCCCGGCAGGGCAATCCTGTAAATCTAAAAGAAAGGAAAAAATGCAATTTCAGTAAAATCTCGATTTTCAAATCATGTATCTTTCCGGAGAATATTCAAATACGCAGTATAAGAATAGATTTTTGCTTTTCCGGATTTAGCCGTTTGTTCAAGAATTCCTTTTTCGATAAGGATAGACACGATTTTTGATACTGTATTGTACGACACCTTGAGAAAATCAGCTGTTTTCTGAATATCAATAATCGGATTTGATTCCAAGTAAGTGAATACTTTAAGAACACTGGAACGTTGCCGTTTGGTAAGAGTATCAAACTTCAAAAGATTTGTATCGTGCAATGCTGTAAGCTGATCGATGGTGCGGATAGCATCCTCTGCTGAATCGGCAAATGCCTGAAGAAAGAACGTGACCCACTGCTCGTAGTCACCTGTGCGTCGTACCTGCGTCATACGATCATAATACTCAACGCGATTCATTTTGAGGTAATAGGAAATATAGAGTGCCGGTGTTGTTAAAATGCCTTTTTCCATGAGAAAGAGAGTAATAAGAAGCCGACCAACACGCCCATTGCCATCAAGGAACGGATGTATAGTTTCAAATTGATAATGGATCAAAGCTGCTTGAATCAGAGGGTCAAGAGAATCATCATTGTTGATATACTTCTCGAGATCGGACATAGCTGTCAACATATCATTGGGATTCGGCGGAATATAGCGTGCATTTTTAATTGTGCTGCCCTGACCGCCAATCCAGTTTTGCGAATACCGAAATTCACCGGGGTTCTTTTCCTGTCCACGCACACTTTCCAAAAGAACTGCGTGGGTTTCCTTGATGAGACGGTTACACAGAGGAAGCGTTTTCAAACGTTCCAGTGCAAATTCGGTCGCACGGATATAGTTGACTACATCTGAGACATCTCGGTTTGTATTGTTTTCGATGAGGGGATTAAGAATATCCTCAAGTGTACACTGGGTTCCTTCTATCTGTGAAGAGAGAAGAGCTTCTTTTCTCACATACATAGAAACAAAAAGGTTCATGTTTGGAATACGAGAAGACAAGCCTTCGAGTGTTGCTACTTTTTTGTTTGCATCGATGAGTTTCGTAAGCAGCTCACCCCCCACCTCTATTGGAGGATTGGGCGGAAGAGACGCCGGTCGAAATGATTCATAAGCCATTTCACCTGACAGGTTGCTTACGAGTGTTCCAGCACGATTTGTCATAATCAGTTTTCCTCCGAAGTAATTGAAAATTGAAATTTCTAATCTTATTTTACTGTATAAATTTCAAAAAATCAATAGTTATTGAAATTTAGGCTTAATTGAAATTTCAATAAATTCAGATTATAGAAGCTTTTTCAAGTAAATATATCAAGAAAATTCAAAATCGTAAACATAAGCACCGAAATGTCAAAATTTGCAAAACTCAATTTTCAATCAAACACTGCCTATGCAGAGTGAAAAGGCGCTGACCGAGAAATTCGGACAGCGCCTTTGTAATGCAGGATGCCGGTCACAATCCCGGCGGGGCAATCCTGTGAATTCATTTATTATCAGAGAGGAGAAATACAAAATGGAAAAAATGTATGGTGTTGTGCTGATGTACACGGAGGGACTGGCGATTTGCGAAGATGATTGGGGAAATTTCTGGGTTGCAGAGATGCCGGAGGAATTTGTGACGGTAGGGGAAGACATGGAAATTGACGGGTTGATCCCGTTTGAAGATATTCCCGCTGATCAGCAAGTACGTATTCAAAGCGAATTAGATGCACTGCCGGAGGATTATCTGGATGTGCTGCGCAATTATGCAGGAGGTGAAGACTGATGCCGGCATACAAGAAGATTTATACGGCGGAAGAAAAAGAGCAATTTACAGAGCAACAAGCTTCAGATGCTAAGCAGCGTGTTATCACGCTTGCCGAAAACTGGGAGGCAGACGCAAAAGATGTAGCAGAATTTCTGATTTTTTCCAGCCGTTTCCCGAATTTCAGCGGACGCAATCAAATGCTGATTTATAAGCAAAACCCGTATGCGATGTTTGTTGCCGGATACAGACAGCTTGAGAAAATGGGCTATGCTGTACAAAAGGGTGAGAAATCCATGCGTATATGTTCACCACACATGGCTACTTTTTACCGTAAAAAAGAAAGCGATGCGTGGAAACGAGTAACCCAAAATACGCCCCGGGAAATACAGGATATGATAAAAGCCGGAATGTTGGAAACGCGTGCGGAGCTGCAATTTTACGGTTATGCAGCAGTTTTTGATATTGCACAGACGAATTGCCCTGCGGAAGATTATCCTAAATTGGTTGGTCTCGGCTGCGCGGATGAGCTGCACGCAGCGGCGTTTGACATTATCAGCGAATACAGCAACCGCTGCGGGATGCCGGTGCGGACGATTGATTTAAAGAGCGTTGCGCTGCGCGGATATTACGAATCAGAGACATGCAACATTACGATTAACAGCCGCCTTGCTGATACACAGCGATTATCGACGCTGCTGCATGAGATGGCGCACGGCATGTTGCAACACGGTATGGATACCGGCAAAAGCCGTGCACAGCGTGAGTTTGAAGCAGACGCTTTATCCGTTATGCTTGAATCCGCCATGGGTCTGCCAATCACTGACACACGTAAGGAGCACATGAGCGTGGAGTATAAGAACTACATAACCGAGCTTAAAACGGGCAAAACGGATGAAGAAAAAGCGGAAATCAATGAGCAGATCGATAAGGTTTTTAAACCAATCGGTGATCTGTATAAGCGCCATGCGCCGCAGATTTTGGCAGCACTGCGCTTATCAGGCATTCAGCCGCAGCCGATAAAAACAGCGCAGGCAGCACCTGAACAGGAAGAAAAGACGCCGGAGCACATTATGGACAAGCCGAAAAGAAAAATGAATCGTTCACTGTAAAGAGAAATGAACGTAGAAAGGAGTGAACTATTTTGGCAATATCGAGAGATCAAGTCGATGAGATCAAAAACCGTGTGAGCATTATAGATGTTGCAGCAGAGCGCGTGAATTTGTCGCGGCACGGTTCAACCATGTCGTGCTGTTGCCCGTTCCACCAAGAAAAAACACCGTCATGCGTGTTGTATGAGAAGACCAATTCCTTTTACTGCTTCGGATGCGGCACGAGCGGCGACGTCATATCTTTTATTCGCGGTACGGATAATCTCAGTTACGTGGAGGCGGTGCAGCAGCTCGCCCAGCGTGCCGGAATAACGATTGATGCCAAAGGCGCACAGCTCAATCAGCGTGAGCAGGAGCTCAGAGATCGTATTCGTGCGTGCAACCGAGAGGCGGCACGTTACTTCTTCCGTTCGCTTACACAGGACGATGAAGGCAGTGTCGGACGAACTTATTTGCTGAATGAACGCGGTTTGAGCATGGCCGCTGTACGACATTTTGGTTTAGGTTATGCGAAGCCGGAAAGCTTTGGGCTTGTGAATTATCTGCGCGATAAAGGCTTTACGGATGATGAGATGATAACCGCAAACCTTGCGTACCAAAGCAAAACCGGGCACGTTATGGATCGGTTCCGAGACCGAATCATGTACCCGATTTTTGATACAGTCGGCAATGTAATTGCGTTTGGCGGACGTGCCTTAAGCAAAGAGGACAAAGCAAAATACATAAACACCAACACCACGCCGGTATTCAGAAAGTCCAATAATCTGTACGGATATAACTTCGCACGCAAGGCACACAGCGACCATTTGATACTCGCAGAAGGGTACATGGACGTGATCGCGCTGCAAACAGCGGGCTTTGCCGGTGCGGTCGCTTCACTCGGTACATCGTTGACGGAGGAACAAGCAAAGCTGATTGGGCGGAGCTGCAAGGAGCTTACTATTTGTTATGACAGCGACAGTGCGGGCATCAGAGCAACGCAAAGAGCTATACAGGTTTTGCGTTCTGCGTGCCCGGAGCTGCGCGTCAGCGTAGCTTCCTTGGGCGAAGGTAAAGACCCGGATGAGTTCATAAAGATGCACCCGAAGGACGGAGCAGAACGCCTTGCTGAGGCTTTTAAGTCAGCTATAAGCGATACCGAATACCGTCTGCAAATGTGCAAAAGCGGACTGGACATGAGCATAAATAAAGACCGTTTGACTTATGCCGTTGAGGCGGTGCGCGTGTTGGCGACGGTCGAGAATCCGGTTGAGCAGGATTTATTTGCGGCACAAATTGCAGCAGAGGTCAGGGTTGGACGTGAGAGTATCTTAGCACAGGTGCAGGCAGCTGCGGCAGACCCAGCAAATAAAACCGTGCCGGAAGAAATTAAAGACGAGGAAATTTTTGAGCCGGAAGAAGAACCTACACAGCGCTATCATGCGTTTATCCGACCAGTTTCGGATGCAGAAAGTGAAGTGGTAGCCTTTGCGGATGTCATTATAAACGAAGACTACCGCATCAACGGTGTGCGTCTGGTGTTGGATGAGCACAATCGATTTTCGGTTTTGATGCCCGCGTATCTCGCTAAAGATAGGCGTGAATGGGTTCCATACGTCGAGCTGAAGCCGGAGATTGAAAGAGAAATGACGGCGTTCCTTGCACGTAATTTCGATTTTAACTCGGAGGTTGAAGTTATCGGCGGCGGTACGGCGATAGACGTCGGAGAGACAAAGCTCACGCTGCGAAAGGCTGCGAACCGCAATACGGTTAAAGCGTATGCCGAGCTGCAAAACGATGTGTTTGCGCTCAAATACGGCAAGATCATGGAGGGCAAACGCGGGTATTTCTATTCGCCGCCGAGCATGGGAACGTACACAGATCAAGACGGCAATAAGCAATATCAGTATGCGTATGGGTTTGCTTCCGCATCGGAGCGCACAAGAATTTCAGGAGAAATTAAGAAACAATACGAGCTCATGTGCCGAAAAAACAAGCAGGTCTATGAAGCAAAAATCAAATAGTGAGGTGAGATTTTGCAGACGATTTATTTAGTTACCGGGCTTCCGGGCGTCGGGAAGACGAGCTTTTTGCAGGTGCTTGAAGGCTTAAAGCTATTGCCGGAGTACAGCGTCACGCCGCAGAAAATTGCACGAATCTACAACAGTTCGGAAACGTATGCGATGCAAAAGCTTATTGACGACGGGCGCAGTTTCCTTTGTGAGCTACCGCTCGAGCAAGAAAAAATGGAACAGTTTTTCGGTTTACTTGAGGGCAAAACGTATGCGATAAACTGCTATTGTATGGGTCTGCCGGACGCAGCAGAAGCCATAGCGCGATTGGTGCGGCGAGATCGTACAGGTGTTCCGACTGCGAAAATTTTGGAAGATTTTGAACTGTTCCCGTCCAATATCCGGGAGCTTTCAAGGCGTGTAGAAAGCATCAAGTTCTTCGATAACACACATGGGTTTTGCTTGACCGGCTATTTCAGTGCGGGAAAATTTATGTTTTCAGATGCCGGACATTGCGTGCCGTGGATGCAAACCGTTAGAGCTGCACTGCTCCCGAATGAGCAGCAAATTACGCCGGAGAGTGTGTGGCAGACAGAAATTTTTGAAAGAAGGGTAAAAGAAAATGAAGAAAAATCAGATGGAAATCGTGGTGAAACTCAGCGTAAGCGCGGAAAAAAGAAAGGCGCTCGAGCTGTATTGCACGGACTTTGCGAGCACAATGCAAAAGGATTTGCAGGCAGTAGCGGAACAGATTTTAACGCAAAAATATAACAAGTCCGTGCCGAAAGCCGTGCGCGAATACGTGGAGTTGTGCAGCGCAGACGAGGAAAATTCTCCCGCTGCGTCAAGCGAAAAGTAATCAACTTTTTCGCAAAACGCAGTGAAAAACTGCGGAAAAACTTCCCCGTAATCAGCAAATTCTTGCGTCTGCCGGACACATTTTTGCGTGTGGCGACGCAGAATTTTGGGCGAACTCCGTTCGTTTTTTTGCTATCAGCAAAAAAGATTTGCGGCGGAAGCCGCCCGGGCAAACTGAAAAAGCGCGAAACGCGCTTTTTCAGTTTGCTTTCGCAAGCATACCATTCTTACGTAAGAATGGTAGATCGGTGAAAATCACCGATTTTTTAGGGACACCCTAAAACCCGTCATGCAGAAAGAAGTGAGACCAATAAGAAAAGGCGAATACAAATACCCTTACCGTTTAGAGCTGCGCTTAAATGAAACACAAATGGCACGTCTGCAATCCTTAGCGAGCAAATCCGGTTTATCTATGTCGGCGTATGTGCGGCAGCTTATCGACGGTGTGCTTCCGCAGGAACGCCCGCCGTTTGATTTTTATTTGATCCTGTCACAGTTGCGTTACATTGGCAACAACATGAACCAGCTTACGCGTATAGCACATGCGACCGGCAGGATTGACTGGAAGGAATTTGAGCGGCTTACCGATGAGATCAAGCCGTTGGCATCTATGCTGTATCGTTACGTTACGGAGCCAATCAAACGCGACCCGATGACTTCGGAGCTCGGAACGTATATCCGTAAATCCGACCAAAAGGCGCTGAAAGAAAAACGGGAGGAAGAACGAAAGTGGCGGTAACAAAAATCTGGAAAATCAACGGCTGGATTGGCGATTGCCTGCTTTACATTGAGAACCCGAACAAGACGCAGAACCCGTTGGTGATCGGTGATCCGAAATTAAAAGAGGAAGAATATCAATCACTGACGGATGTGATTGAATACGCAGAAGACGGCAACAAGACTGTGCGGGACACGGAGCGTTTTGTGTCCGGCGTCAACTGCGATGCAGAAACGGCGCGGCAGGAAATGATTTTAGCAAAAAATGCGTTCGACAAAAACGACGGCATTTGTGCCTACCACGCCATACAGAGCTTTGCGCCGGGAGAGGTCACACCGGAAACGGCGCACGAGATCGGTGTTCGGCTCGCAAAAGAAATGTGGGGTGAACGGTATCAGGTGCTTGTTGCAACGCATTTAGATCATGAGCATATCCACAACCACTTCGTTAGTGCGCCCATAAGGGGCAGAGTAAATCCGCTTAGCAAGCGGCAGGTGTGAGGTTT
>ENA-ORSL01001358-ORSL01001358.1-human-gut-metagenome-genome-assembly--contig:-NODE-1358-length-20866-cov-7.597905_pt1 | contig 20866 bp, 18 predicted proteins | sample MGYA00242190_ERZ509157 | MGnify/ENA primary metagenome ERZ509157 (study PRJEB26280, sample SAMEA2338664) | human gut metagenome | biome: human gut; feature: human-associated habitat; material: faeces...
CAATTCCATAAAGGTACGATTAGAACTGGCGGCCTCATATTGCCAGCCGATCCCAAGCAGATTTCAATTCCATAAAGGTACGATTAGAACAAGGTTTAAGGCCAGAACGGCGGATCATTCCCGCATTTCAATTCCATAAAGGTACGATTAGAACCGGCTCCATGCTTACCAGGTAGTACTGCTCATTAATATTTCAATTCCATAAAGGTACGATTAGAACAAGAAAGTATCAATTTTCTAAATATATAACATCAATTTCAATTCCATAAAGGTACGATTAGAACAGTATAGAACATCTCGTCAGAGAGCAACAAATGTATTTCAATTCCATAAAGGTACGATTAGAACTTTCGTTAGCACTTAGCTTACACTCATTACAAACTCAAATTTCAATTCCATAAAGGTACGATTAGAACAATATATGCGGAAACTTCGCCTTTTGCGTACTTTTATTTCAATTCCATAAAGGTACGATTAGAACTCTTCTTTGCGATTGTTATCGATTGCATTTTTGCACATTTCAATTCCATAAAGGTACGATTAGAACATAAGATGGATGTTTATACTGAGCATGAGTATTAATTTCAATTCCATAAAGGTACGATTAGAACAGCGTGGAGTTTTCAAAGCACGTAGATGATGAGTAATTTCAATTCCATAAAGGTACGATTAGAACTGACTACCTGAAGGGCAAAAATGAGGTGGAGTTCCATTTCAATTCCATAAAGGTACGATTAGAACAGTGCAGATCAGCTCATCTGCCGCTGTCTGGAACATTTCAATTCCATAAAGGTACGATTAGAACGCAGGTACGAAAAATCGAGGCTTCGGTTCATGAGTATTTCAATTCCATAAAGGTACGATTAGAACATAATAGCGGTCGCTATAATAGCGCGCATACTCCTCGATTTCAATTCCATAAAGGTACGATTAGAACATTTGGTGCAGCCACAACGCAAATATATAGCTGATATTTCAATTCCATAAAGGTACGATTAGAACAGGATAGTAGCAGCATTTTTACTATCGCTGCCACGGCATTTCAATTCCATAAAGGTACGATTAGAACCAGCATTCTGCGAAGCCAATTTTAAAAGCAACATTGATTTCAATTCCATAAAGGTACGATTAGAACTAAAATTCAACTTATGACGAGAAGACCCGCTAAATCATTTCAATTCCATAAAGGTACGATTAGAACGGATGTTCTTGCTATCGTGCAGGTAGGTGTCATCATTTCAATTCCATAAAGGTACGATTAGAACCTATCGTGCAGGTGGGTGGTGTTGCTGATACTCGCATTTCAATTCCATAAAGGTACGATTAGAACTATGTATCTCATCCTGATAATATCGCTTTGATAGGTGATTTCAATTCCATAAAGGTACGATTAGAACTGAATAACAGGATAACTAATTAATTGCGGATTGATATTTCAATTCCATAAAGGTACGATTAGAACGAACCGACAATAGGGTTGTCGCCATCAGCATTTACATTTCAATTCCATAAAGGTACGATTAGAACTCAATGTGATATGTTACTATTTCTTTTTGTTTCATATTTCAATTCCATAAAGGTACGATTAGAACATGCAGCAGGGATAATCCCTTATCGTGCTATCGGTATTTCAATTCCATAAAGGTACGATTAGAACATTGGTTAATGAAAGATGGAAAAATCCCGTACCTTATTTCAATTCCATAAAGGTACGATTAGAACAATAGGTTTAAAACTATAGGTATTATCTATCCTTTATTTCAATTCCATAAAGGTACGATTAGAACTCTCAATAGTGTTCATAATTCCACGTTTTATCTGCATTTCAATTCCATAAAGGTACGATTAGAACATGCACGTGGTCGCAAGATACCTTTGAAAATACGATTTCAATTCCATAAAGGTACGATTAGAACCCGATAGCACGATAAGGGATTATCCCTGCTGCATGAATTTCAATTCCATAAAGGTACGATTAGAACAACTAGAGGTAAAAAAGCATAAAGACAATGTGCTAATATTTCAATTCCATAAAGGTACGATTAGAACTGGCATATCTTATTGTTCACCGACTCTGATAGATATTTCAATTCCATAAAGGTACGATTAGAACCATGCAGCAGGGATAATCCCTTATCGTGCTATCGGATTTCAATTCCATAAAGGTACGATTAGAACAGATTTCAGGGTACAAAGGTAGCCAGGCCAACACGGATTTCAATTCCATAAAGGTACGATTAGAACGCTTATCAATACTACAGTACTTTCGATGAGCATTATTTCAATTCCATAAAGGTACGATTAGAACTGATAGCCCTGCTCTTTGCCGTAAACATGAAGGCAATTTCAATTCCATAAAGGTACGATTAGAACTTAATATTTACGTCCCATTTTGATTTGTATCTCCTTATTTCAATTCCATAAAGGTACGATTAGAACAACTATTAAAGCAAACAATTATGAAGAAGTTATTTTATTTCAATTCCATAAAGGTACGATTAGAACCTCTCATTGCGGAAGCAGACAAGCGCAAATTAGAATATTTCAATTCCATAAAGGTACGATTAGAACTCAATGTGTTAAGAGAGCCCTTTTGCAGATAAGTATTTCAATTCCATAAAGGTACGATTAGAACACTTACAATATTGCTAGTGCTTATAAAGCCTATGCCGAATTTCAATTCCATAAAGGTACGATTAGAACCTAAGACTGCTTATTCCTTGTTTCGTGCAACAAAAATTTCAATTCCATAAAGGTACGATTAGAACCGTCTTACGCTCGATTCCACATCGGATATTCATTCGAATTTCAATTCCATAAAGGTACGATTAGAACGTAGTGTCCGTTGTGATAATTGTCGTCTTGCCGCATTTCAATTCCATAAAGGTACGATTAGAACGATTCAGATTTCGCTTCACAGGTTCTCGCTCACTTATTTCAATTCCATAAAGGTACGATTAGAACTTCAAGACATTAAGCGTCTTGCCACGATGAGTTAATTTCAATTCCATAAAGGTACGATTAGAACGAATTGCCTTAATGACTCCTAAAGAGTTAGAAAAACTATTTCAATTCCATAAAGGTACGATTAGAACATCAACATTACAAGTTTGGGCATTGTAAGACTGCCATTTCAATTCCATAAAGGTACGATTAGAACAATTTTTAGAACGAACGAATCCGTTATGTTTAACAAATTTCAATTCCATAAAGGTACGATTAGAACTTCCATTTTTTGTCCATGTCATTTTTACTCTCCAAATTTCAATTCCATAAAGGTACGATTAGAACTTTCGGTCAATGCCAACATGCGCCAAATCAAGTTGATTTCAATTCCATAAAGGTACGATTAGAACGCGCACAAGTAATGAGATACTCGGAAAGCAAAATCGTATTTCAATTCCATAAAGGTACGATTAGAACTTGGCTGCAAATAATCAATGTTACATTGATACGAGATTTCAATTCCATAAAGGTACGATTAGAACTGAAATGATGATTTCACGAATGCAAAAGATGAAGGCATTTCAATTCCATAAAGGTACGATTAGAACTATCGCTGTTGCATTACCTGTTCATCAGCACACTTATTTCAATTCCATAAAGGTACGATTAGAACCGCTGTCAGCAATCGTATCAGTGCTAATGCGTCAAATTTCAATTCCATAAAGGTACGATTAGAACAACTTATTATTAGTATGATTAGCTGTTGTCCGTAATTTCAATTCCATAAAGGTACGATTAGAACGTGAAACGCATAGTAAAAGGAACAACATTATCCAAATTTCAATTCCATAAAGGTACGATTAGAACGAGCAAGGAAATCTCGGAAATATTCCCGCTGACGAATTTCAATTCCATAAAGGTACGATTAGAACCTGCATTTTTTTGAGTGGTCGGCAAAGCACGCATATTTCAATTCCATAAAGGTACGATTAGAACAAAGGCATTACATCAAAGGACTTTGCCGTTAAAAATTTCAATTCCATAAAGGTACGATTAGAACGCTGAACGAACTTGACAGCAATGGTTTGGAACTGAATTTCAATTCCATAAAGGTACGATTAGAACTATTTACATAATATGACTTAAATAAGTGGTGATTTGTAATTTCAATTCCATAAAGGTACGATTAGAACTTCTTTCGCTCCGCCAAACATAACGAGGTTTTCGATTTCAATTCCATAAAGGTACGATTAGAACTCTTAGCATCACGGAGTGTAACTGCAATTTCTCTATTTCAATTCCATAAAGGTACGATTAGAACTATTTTTTGAACCAGCAGTCTATAGCTAATATGGATATTTCAATTCCATAAAGGTACGATTAGAACTATAGAGCACCCTCTTTTGGTGCTCATACTCTTAAATTTCAATTCCATAAAGGTACGATTAGAACAAGCTATCATTAGTTATCATTAGCTGTTGTCCGTAATTTCAATTCCATAAAGGTACGATTAGAACTCTTCCTAACGAAAAGTACTCTATTAACAAGCAGATTTCAATTCCATAAAGGTACGATTAGAACACATGTATACAGAAGAATTTCACAAAAGAGTTTCAAATTTCAATTCCATAAAGGTACGATTAGAACCAAGCTTCATCGTCCACACCATCTAAAATGGAATATTTCAATTCCATAAAGGTACGATTAGAACCACGATTCAAATCTGCTTGTGTACGTATAAGTTCATTTCAATTCCATAAAGGTACGATTAGAACATTCTTAGCTGAACGTGTCTTCGACTCAATAGTTTATTTCAATTCCATAAAGGTACGATTAGAACAACGGACGCAAGATAGATACACCGACTTGCATATATTTCAATTCCATAAAGGTACGATTAGAACCTAAGATGACCGCCATTGTCTAAAGGAGTTTGTATTTCAATTCCATAAAGGTACGATTAGAACAGAAGTGCAAAGAACACTCTCATCAACACCATCGTTATTTCAATTCCATAAAGGTACGATTAGAACCGCGGCTACCTTTAATGTATTTCATATTATGTTTGATATTTCAATTCCATAAAGGTACGATTAGAACCAGGCATTGACGTATAATCCTGCGAACCATCTGCATTTCAATTCCATAAAGGTACGATTAGAACTCGAAACCAAGCACGAGCCTCCTTTGAAACAAATTTCAATTCCATAAAGGTACGATTAGAACAACTTAACTCGTTGCCGAAGAACCTCTATATTTTCTTATTTCAATTCCATAAAGGTACGATTAGAACCTGGATAATCCTTAAAACATAGATTTACGAAGTCGATTTCAATTCCATAAAGGTACGATTAGAACCCGTCGCTTCTAAGACGGAAATATCCGCAAATGCGATGGTTTTGTGGGTGCAAAGTTACAAAAAATGTTTCGAAAAAATGTCGATGGTAAAAAGTATTTTTTTTCTGGCTTTACGACAACCCTTTATTTTCTTGTGTATTCAATATGTCAAAGAGCGAAATCTAGGAAAAATAGTATGTTGAAAAGACATTAAAAATGAGCATCGACAACTTTTTATAAGAAATTGTCTGTGCTCATTCTCTCTTTTCCTAGAATCTGTTTATCCATATTGTACCCCATTTTGTTGGTGAATACAATAACGCTGTCTTCATTTTCGTCAATTATAGATTTCATTCTCATTTTCAATTCTCGCAGTTTGGCTTCAGAGAGTTCGCCTTCTAGTACTGAGTTCTGAATCCAACAAAGATATTGACGGCATAACTTCAACATTTTGCCAACACGCTTTTCTCCTACATCATAAACAATAATCACGTACATGCTACCAATACATTTTAAATGGTTTGTATTCTTCAATTCCTAAAATGTCTTTGAGCAATTTATAACATTCGAGCTTAATCAAATGTTTATAGCTGACATTTCGACCAAGTGAACGATGACGGAATGTTTCATCATAACGTTCTTCCATGGCTTTCACAAAGACTTTTTTACCTTTTTCATTTAACAAGCATTTGTTTAGCTTTTTGTCAAAATGGCTAGTACTCAATGCGTGTTTGTTGAGAACCTTAAAGATGACTCTATCCACAATGATTGGTTTGAAAATCTCGGAAATATCAAGACAGAGTGAGTATCTTCGTTCTCCTGGTGTATGAAGAAAACTGATAGTGGGATTAAGCTGGGTTTGATGGATAGCTCTCAACGTTTCTGTATAGCACATCATGTTGCCAAATGATATCAGAGCATTAACTTCATTCTCTGGAGGTTGTTTTGTCCTTGACCCCATATTAAAATCATCAAGGATAATATCGAAAGCAGCATAGTAGGCTTGTCTGATATTCCCCTCGATGCCCATAATCTCGTCCACTTCCTTAGTGTCAGTTAAACTCTTTGAAAGGCGTTTGATGGTATCTATGATATTTTGCAAGTCTTTACCTCTTCTGTTGTAATAGTTCAAGTTCATAACCATATTCCATGCTGCTCCTTGAATAAACTTGCGTGCTAACTCAACTCTTTTCTTTTTATTCTGATAAGCTGTAGCTTGTGCTAATAAAGCTTTGCCAGAGAGGAGGCTTTCGCGGGGCATGAAGCTACCGGTGTAATTCTCGTAATAGTCGAAGAAATGAACCGGAATACCTTTTTGCCCTAAGAAGTTGTATAGCGCACTGTTAGCTCTTAGACTTCCGAAGGCATATAGTTCTGCAACATCTTCAATGGGAATGTATCGAGGTTGTAGCTTGACTTCTTCTTTGTTCTCATCAAGAGTTATAGGAGTAAACTTTAGAGTATTGTCCTTACGCTCCATGATGCCCGGATTGAATAAATAGAAACTTCTTTTCATTTTTCTTCCTCCTCTGATTCGTTTATGTAACAAAAGTCATAATAACTGCAATTTTTGCAGATACCTTTCTTTATATAGGGTGGGCAAGTATCTTGTGATATGATGTTAGTGATATCATCAGCCATGGACTGCATGTCTTCACGATCAACATCGCTAAGTATCACTTCCTTGGTCTTTCGTAAAAGGGGGTATTCTAAAATGCCCTTTACACCGTTAATGCCATGCTGCTCGAAAACATATATATAGTATTTGAGTTGAGATTCATGAGCTTTATCCATCTTATTGGATTTTTTGATTTCATGAATCACCTTATTCTTGGCATCATAGTAATCAACTTTGATGCCATCTATCTCAACTTCCTCATATTTGGAAGTACGCTGAGGGTAACTGTATTCATGCACAAGCTTCCCCTCATAGACCAATTCTGATTCTTGTTCCATGTTAATGCCATTGGCAAACAACCATAGTTTACGATGGCACAATTGGTAATAATTGAAATGAGTGCCTGTTATTGTCATAAGAAATTATCATTATTATCTTCTGAAAGTTTTAATCCGATTTTGTCATTGTAGAATCCTTCTCGAATAACATAAATCTTTTTTGTTTCATTTGCGATATATATAGTTTTTAAATCAACCTTATTCTGTAATTTCTCAAAAAAGTATAATGGTATAGCCAAAGACTTTTCAAGTTGGAAATTCATAAAGTCCGAATAGTTTATGAAGAATTTGCAGGGAGGCGACTCTGTGAATATAACATCTTGTGGTCCAATATCCCTACTTTTCCAAGAATCAGCATTATTGTCTCTTTCATCATGTTTCTCCTTTGGATTAATCAACCAATTGTTTACAACCATTTCTTGTAGGACCTTTACGTTTGTGATTGCCTTGTCTGAAAAATGTATTCCAGATTCATATACGGAATTAAGGGCGTTGAGTAAATCCATCTCCGTGTAAACTCCTTTGTGAATAATCTTAATAGTTTTCTCTAATGAGATGGAGGCTTCCCAACTTTTATTATTAATACATCCATATGGTGCTGGGTAAAGTTTCCCTCCTTTTTGAGGTATAAGAATGTGAAGTTCTCCTTTCTTGTTATCAAATCGGCATAATCTTCCCACTCTTTGCATAAGGCGGTCTATAGGACATATATCTGAAATCATAATATCTGTACTTATGTTGATGCTGATTTCTCCAATTTGAGTTAAAATAGCAATTCCATGTGCCTTCCCGCTATTCCATGCGTTTTTTCCTAAGGCATCTAGCAGTTGTTTTTCTTTCACTGCTTTGTCAGGTTCTGTAAACCTACTATGATACAAAATAAGAGGTACGTCATAATCATTTTCGTTCATTATCTCTTTGATTAGATTGTATGCATCAATAGCTTTGTCAATGGTATTCATGTAGATGATACCATGTTTACGCTTAAGACATTTGATAAATAATGGTTTCAGTTCAAAAATTTCAGTATAAGGATTTATTTGTTTTATATCGAACTTTTCTATAGTCTTGTCCGTTTTTGTATCCTCCAAGATAGATTCAACATTAAATCCAGTATCTTTGTACAATGATAAAGCTGAGTTTGGTATAGAGGCACTCATAACTAATACTGGTACTTCCCAATTTTTCAATACTTTAAGAAGAAATTGGATGTTCGCCATAGTGAAATCATCGTAGAAATCTGCTTCGTCAATTACTACACAGGAGTTCGCTAAATTGAAATTAATCAAATGGTGATCTTCTCTTGTTTGTGTCAGTGACATAAGTAGATGGTCTATGGTTGTCACCGTTATGGGGGATGCTAACAATCTTGCCATTTTGTGAGAAGCCAATGCTTCTTGTTTTGTGAACATTCCGTCTTCTACACCCTTATGTTTGTTATACCAAGCACTAGAATGATAAATACCAGTTTCTGATAAAGTCTCTGATACGTTGATGGCTAATGCATTTGCTGTGAACCGTGTAGGCATGGCAATGACTAAACGATCCGCTTTGCCAGCTTCTATTTGTTTTGATGCCCATAGTAATGCGGCGTCAGTTTTTCCTGCGCCAGTGGGGGCACGTACTAAAAGTAAGTCCTTGTGCCATTCTGTTTCTACTAATTTTTGAATACCACGTTTTTGTGCAAATGGGAATGAATAGGAAAAACTCTTAATACTGGTAGTATATTCTCCATCTTCTTTAGCACTTGCACGGTGATCTGCCAATTGAAGTAAACCTCTTAGCCCATTATATTCAAAGATGTATTTGCAAATATCTTTAATTTGGCAATTCTCGGAAATATGGTAAGACTGTTTTTTGAAAAGATTCCAATATCTACTGAAATCTTGCCAACGCTCTTCTGAACCAAAACTCAATTTAGCATGGTGTGCAGCAATGGCTGTAAGAAGAGAAATAGGCATTTTTGTTTTTTCTGCTTCTTGTAACGAGTAGAATTCGTGACGTACACCACTTTTGCGTATGTGCTTGCCAGATTCATTGAATTCAGTCTTGCAGTAAGTTGCAAAATCTGCATTGTTATGGTCTTGCTTCCATTGTAGGTAAGCGTTATAGTCTTCTACGCACGCATGTTGCCACTTAGAACAAATTTTTCCCTTATCATGAAAGGTTGCAATTATCTTTAGTCTGTCACGTAAACTTTTATGTGTAAACTTGTTATATTTAGCAATGCTTGATGGTAATTTTTCGCAAATGCGCATAGCCTCTGACACCACGTCAGCTGTATGCTGTACTAATGTGATGCCAGAAGGCTTTGCAAGAGGTTCTTTATGGAACATTTGTGTACTCATCTGTTCTTTAAATTAATCAAAAAGACTTGGTGCTTCCTCGTCTTTCTTTGATGTCTTTTTCTCGTTTTGCTTATCCTTTCTTTCGGTTAAACTTCCATAGACCGATTGAAATGTTTCTACACATGTATCATCTGGATTACATGTGAAAAGTTTATTTTCATCCAAAAAATCCAGAGCTTCTGTATAGGCTTTTAAGACGCTATTCTCGGTTCGGTCATCGCCCTTAAAGTACTTAGCACCTCGTGCTTCCAATTCTTTAAGAATATTGGCACGTTCTATCTTGTCTGCAACGAAGTATCTAGAAGCCTTGCGACTAAGTTCATTGTCAAAGACTATAAGAACTTCTTGGGGCTCGCCACAAACTGCATTTCTTGCTTGATTGGCATAGTCATTCATATGTCTTGTAGCTTTCAAGTAGAGTTCTGCTCTTCTCTTGCGCTCAACTTCGTCAGCATGTTTGTGGTAAACAGTTCCTATGCAAAAACTTTTATCATAGGTATAACCTTTAGAGATGCTGAGGGCAGTTACGTCCAAAAAGAAGTTCATCTCCATTAAATCGCACTGACTATATTCACGTGTAGCAATGGCTTGATCGTTTGAGTCAGAACCATTTGTGTTGACTTTCAAGCGCATGAGTAAATCTCTTCCCACTTCGCTCTCTTTGAGTGCAACTGCTGGTGTAACAGATAGTGGGGCCGTGCGTCGTCCTGAATAATCTCCTCTTGATGGATGCATAAAGCCGCCCAAATCTGCACGTAAGTCCTTCTCTATTTGGCTGGTTACACCATCACCATTAGACACAAAAGTGTCTTTGTGTCTACCATCAGAGTTGTTTAATCTGTCTATAGCAGAAAATAGAACATGGCGTTGCATCTGTCCTGAGATATAAACTCTACCATCTGGACGTCTTTTGATAGACGATGCGTTACCAAGTAATTTCTCACCGCAATTGGCCATGTGGTTCTCGAAAGGAGCCAACAATGTTACTAAAATTCCTTTTATTTCCATCTTTTTATTTTATATGAAGTTAGACATTACTAAAATCATCGGCAGGAGCATTTTGGTTTGCTCCATCAATTGATGACTCGGTTAAATCCTCATCCTGGACATCTGAGCTTTTGGAAGTTGTTGCTTTCAGTCTAGAGAAAGCAATTAGTAGGTTCTTGCCTTGTTCCAAAGTTAACGCACCACATGCTACTTTTTCTAAAAAGAGTGAGGCTTCTGCAGGTGCATCTGTTGCTGACAAACGACCAGCTCTAGCAATTGTATGAGCTATGAGTGCGTCTGGAGATTTAGATGCAAAGATAGAACTTTCTAATTCTACAAGCACTTTAGCTTTTGCTTCTCTCAGTTTGTTTTTGTCTTTGCTTTCGGCATTAGCTGCATAATATGCAACTTTGTTTAGCCAAAGTCCTAGTTCCTTTGCGGAATGGACGATTTCTTCACTAATATGTTCCATATGTATAAAATATGTTTTTAATAATGTTTCTAATTCTTTTGGATATTCTGCACGAAAAGATAGAAAATCCTTGAATGCTGGTTTGTTAAATAGCTGTAGAAAACGGCTGCAAAACAAGTCGAATTTTTGATACTCAACATTGTCAGCTCTTCGTATTCCTTGATTATAAAGCGTTACATAGTATAAACTGTCAATTACACTTCTCAAACAGCTAGATTCTGCCAAATCAATTATGTGGTGATTGAATTGGAAAACTTGTGCATCTCCATATTTAAAAGTGTAAAAGTTAATGCCTTTGAAACTTTCGAGAACACGTTTAGCTAAGTCTGATACATCTTTCTCCTTAACCATTTCTCCGATTGCTCCTAGTAGTGCTGATGCTCCTAACGCACTGCTTTGCGGTGCATTAGGGAAGTTCCCGCAAAAAAGTTTAGGGCGTTTGGGCTTAAAAGATTCTTTTTGATCTTTTATTGTATCAACTTTGCCTATCATAAGATCGGCAATCTTTTGTAAACGCAGTCTCTTGAATAATTTTATGAAATCAATCAACTGTGGAATTTCCATGTCTGGGATAAGGCAGATGTTGTCTGTTGTAATTTTGCCATTACCGCCTGATATGTATTGTAAACAAGGCTTAAGTGGAGTTGTCGAAGTTATTAGTCCCAATGAAATGTAAAGGTTGGAAGCCTCAGGTTTACCTCGACCAATATTACCTGTATCTGAAAAAGAGCAGTATTCTCCAACTGTTGGTATTTGGGATTGAGTGACTTTTTCTTTCTTTCCGAGTTCAAGATAGTTGGTGTTACATATTTTTTTTGCAGCTTTATACAAATTGTTTGCATTCATTTCTGTAGTAATTGCATTGGGTGCCAAAAAAACATATTGTGGAGCTTTGTTCAATTCATTCACAAAGTCATATTTTACAGATTCTTTTCCTACATAGTTTTCTATAGGTCTGACACAGAAAGCATCAAGCCCTTTGGCAATTTCGCGTTTTATGTGTGTAAATGTAATTTCACTATTATATGAAAGTTCATTTTCTTCCATTAATAGTGCCATTGCGTATTTTAAATAAGCATGTGTAATCATAACTTTATTTGTTTTTGTTTAAACTTACATGTACCCAACCATCATTATTGCCCAAATAGCAAATGTTACAGGACGAACTTTCTAAAAGAGTTATAAGCTCTTTGTCTATGTTCATTGAAATGACATAGGTTGCATCTACATCAATATATTCTCTATTGGTGGGTGTTGAGTAAAAGCAAGGCACTTTGTCTATGTTTTCTTTAAACCAAAATTCCTTATCTTTGGAGGAATATGTAGCAAATACATTTTGCTTTTCTGCGACCAATTCGTCATCAAGGTTCTTGCACCCATTCAAGTGCATACTTGAGTCGGAACGTCTATAGCATTTGCTCCATAAGTCTGTATAGTAGCAAACTCCTTTGAAATCTTTTAGGTATGGCTTTTCTGACAAGTCGAAATAGTCCATCAAAAGAGGAATGTAGGTTGAACCAGATTGATTGTCCTTTATGTTGACAGAAAGCCCTTGCTTTTTCATAATCTTTTTCCTATCATTGAAAATGTCTATTCGCAATTTTTTATCAAAATGCCATCCGAGCATATTTTCCAATAGTCCACAAATCATCTTTTTGCTTGGATATGGCAAGGTCTTATAGAAAGATCCCGGCATTTCGCTAACCATAGATAATGGAGCTAATGGGCGTATTTCCATTATTACAGGGGTATCAAGTTTGGATACCTTTTTTAATATGGATAAATCTATTTGCTCTTTTTTCTTTTCCATTTTACTTATTTCGTTTTATAGTTACTTTTTTGTTATAAATCCAAAACCTTGTGAACATAGTTCTCCTATGCCTCCTTCATATGCAATTTGCATTAATTCTATAGGAGCCTTTAGCTTAAAGTCACATAGGTATCCTCTAACTTTTGTCTCTTGAGGAGTCTTGGCTTTTATCGTTACTAATTTTGATTTCGACTTGTTCCCTATCATGGTAAATTCGAAATTAGAAGTGTCTGAGTTCAAACTCTTACCAGTGATACTTCCTATTCTCGAAACTAGTCCCTTGAGAAGACCTTGTGTAAATTGTGGTTCTTCTGGGGAAAGATATGTTGTCTTTTCTCCTTCATGCAGTTTTACGCAGATTGGCGACAATGTATGAAAAATCATTTCTTCCGACAATGACGGTGTTGGCATTGACTCTACTCCTACTATGTCGAATGCAACTTTAAAGTCTTTGTTGCCGATAGTAAATTGCTTGTGAGCAAAAACTCCTTGTATGAATTCAACAGTACTTTTTTCTGGTATGAAGCTTATATACCAAACTGCGTATTCGCCAATGATGTTTAAACATCCTGCTTTGGGTATGGAATGAACTCTATCAAAGATAAATGGAGAATATGTAAATAACTTGAATCTTTTAGCTCCATTTGCAGAATAGCCGTTCTCATGAAGCCATAAAGAATATTGCTTATCAGCTTGTGCCAATATGCGGTAAATGACAGCAGATTGCTCATACTGATAATTGTATGGCAGATTGTCACCGTATTTTCTATTTATTCTTAATGTTAGTTTGAACCTCATATTGATTATGTTTATACAAATGCGAAGATAATTAAAATATACGAATGTTGTTCTTGGGAGACTCTTTTTTTATGAAATGTTAGGAATAGAAAGCCTTAATTGCCCTTCCAAGTTCCGCCTTTGCCACTTCCGCAATCTTCTTAGCCTCCACATAGCAATCATCTATCTCATCGTATGTGTAGGCATTTCTTGCTTCAGCAATACTTTCTGTTGCAACCTCTTCGAGCATTTCGAAGACGATTTGCTCATTATTTTTATCTTTCATATCTCTTCTGTTTCTTTTGTTCGAGGACAACCCAAGTACCAGCATTGTCTTTTCCTTCATGTCTGATAATGCCAGCTTTTTGCATTGCCGATAAGTCTCGTTCGATAGTCCTAGAAGTCACCGACAAAGTCTCCGACATTTGTTTGGCGGTAACTGTAGGGTTTGAACTAATTATATTTTTTATAATAGTTTGGCGTTCAGATAGTTTGAACTCCGACACGTCTCCGACATTTCTTCCGATATTTTCTCCGACATTACCGCCACTTTCTCGTTCTTGTATGATTTCATCCACCGTCTTACGTTGTATTACCGCCATTACGCCACCACATTCTTCTTCTATCGTTGGCAATGGGAGCTTGGCTTTTTCGAACTCTTCGGCAATCTTCTTGAATCCACGTCCCCATGATTCCACAAAGCCAGCTTTGTAGAATGCGTTGGCGATGTTATGGTTTCTAGGGAAGGAAGAGTGCTTTTGCAACAGCTTGGCTGGTGTCAGCTCTTTTGGCAATAGGCCATAGTTCCACAATTCGATGCTTTTGTCATAGATGCGCATCTGAATGGCAGGACCAGTATAATCCTTGTGTGAGATGGCATTATATATCAGTTCACGTAGGGCTTTATCTGGAACCTCTAATTGCTCTATTCGCTGCAATCCTTCGTAGTGAATAGGAGAGAGGAGATACTTGGTGCGCAGCGTCTTCATCACTCGGCTTGCCATTTGAATGAGATTACCATCAATCACGTCTTGGATAATCAGGTCGCTTTCGTCTGTATGAAAACGGCCGATCTTGAACATGGCTGCTGGGAAGAACTGGCGAACATCCTTGCCGAAAAGCAGAATGGAGGCATTCTTCAACTCGCCATCTTTGGTATATAAACCGAGATTGCGCAGCACATGCTCGGTCGAGGCATTGGCTTCTTCCTCGTCCATACGACCTGCCTTGATGCTTCGTTGCAAGAAATAGTCGATGGCATTGCGGTCTATGTCATCTAAGGTTGCGCCATACACCGGGATGTCGTCCCATGAATGTCCCATCTTCTCCATGATGAATTGCTGTAGGGCAAGACCTTTCAACTCTTGCTTAGTAGAGCCACTGCGATAGTGGTAGGTACCTTTATATGCTATTGGCATATTGCTTGGAGACACAACAATCTCAATGTACTCCTTGCCACCTTCTGTAAGCAAGTTTACATCTTCTACAATGCCTAGATAGTTGACTATCTTGTTGGGTATATCTTCCATAAGCCTTTTGGCATCTGAAAGTCCGATAACTTCTTTCTTGTCATTTACACCTATGTAGATACGACCACCTTGGGCATTGGCAAAACCACATATCCATTTCAGATACTCGTCTCTCCAAGACTCCTTATATTCTATGTTCTGACTTTCACTTTGCATCTTCTTCTTCCTCCTTGTTCTTAATATGATTGATGATTGAGTCAACTCTCTTCTCTCTACCGATGGTCTCGGCGTAAGGGTAGTGGCCCAAACCTATTTCCTCTGGATTATCCTCTAGGTATTTGTCGTACCACCATCGCTTATATGGTGTATCAATGATACCATAGTCACGAGCCTCTATGATGAGGGCTTGGAGTGACAGACCATATTGCTCCTTGATGTCTATCATCTCTTCTACAGTTACTTCTTCTCGATGAGTACCGCCCATTTCTTCTATATAGGTACTCTTGGGCATAAGGAAAAAACTGGCAAACATATCACAACGCTTCTCAATGGTGGGCTTCTTGTCTTCTGAATCTATCTCCGGGAGAGTGAGTAGCAAGTGCCCCAACTCGTGGGCAGCTGTGAAGCGAAGGCGTTCTACCGAGTCTTTTCCTGGTCGCAAATCCATCACGATTAGTGGATGCTTCTCATCAGCCCAAGTACTCAATCCGAGCACTCCGTCGGGCAATTCTGCTGATAGAATCTTGAAGCCCTTTCTCTCCAGCAATCTCAGGATGCTAGGAATCGGACCGTCACTGCAATGCCAGCGCTTGCGAAGCATATCGGCTGCATGGAGGGCATCTTCCATCGATAAGACTGTTGTGCCTGCTATTGGATTCTCGGAACTTGTATGAAAACCAGTTTCTCGCTCCTTGGCGAGATATTGCTCCGTCCAAAAGGAGAGCTTTGCCTCGATGTTTTTTAGTTCCTCTTCATTCAGTTTATTGTTGGAGGTGGTTCGTAGCATAGGCATATCAATCTTTAGGTTGGTTCCATCAAAATACGCTTCGCTGATGTGGAGTGCTTGAGCCAAGGCTCGCAGGGCATTACGCTTGGGGTGCATAGTGCCTTTCTCATACCGAGAAATGCTCTGCTTGGTGATGATGCCACCTGTAAGCTCTGCAAGTTTTTCCATGCTGAGCTTCATCATGAGCCGAGCTTCATGTAGTCGGATCGAAAATGAGTCGTTAGCCATAATTTTCTTTAATTTGTTGACAAATATAGCATAAAAATCAATACGTGTCAACTTTTAAAATGTGTTTTTAGCTTATTTTAGTACAAAATAGGCTCGTTTTGTAGATTATTAAGATAAAAACAACGGAAATAAAGATTGCTCATTTATTTTTGGGAGATTTATTTGTGTGTTTGCGTTTTTCTTTGTAATTTCGCACGGGAATCTAATATAATATTTAAATAAGGAGATAAAGATATGGGGAATTTGAAAACTTGGATGGTTTATGGCTTGATGTTGCTGCCATCGCTCGGCAAGGCACAATCGGGCTTGATAGGAAACTGGCAAGGACAGTTGAAGGTGGGAATGACTTCATTAAACTTGGTGTTTCATGTCAGTGGGGATAAGTCTGTTACCATGGATAGTCCCGACCAGGGCGCATATGGTATTCCAACTGCTGTGAATTATCTTTCAGCCGATTCTGTAAATATCAAGATGGATGCTTTGAAGGCGGTGTATGCAGGACAGTTGAAGGATGATGGCAAGTTGAATGGCGTGTTTACCCAAGGCGGTTTTCCTTTTGCGTTGGAATTAACGAAAGGGGAGTTGACCAATAAGGTAATCCAAACGATCATGGCTCGCCGCTCTGTCCGCAAGTTTCTCGACAAGCCTGTGGAGCACGCGAAACTGGCGTTGATAGCCAAGTGTGGCATCCATGCGCCTAGTGCGATGAACCAGCAGACATGGGCTGTGAGAGTGGTGGAGAATTCCGACTTTATCAAGGGTACCACGGAGATATTCAAGAAGGAAAATCCTGAGCAGGTGAAGCGTGATGCCAACTTCAAGAATATGTATCGCAATGCCCCCAACATCATCGTCGTGGCTTGTCCGAAGGATGATCATTATGCCACGCTTAATGTCGGATTGATGGGAGAGAACATGATGCTTGCCGCCCAGTCACTAGGGCTTGGCACTTGTTGCCTGGGCAGTGCCGCCATGTTCCTTCTGCGCAGTGAGGCATACAAGCCATACATCGACCAGCTTCATCTTCCAGCAGGTTACGAAATCAGCTACATCCTCGCCGTAGGTTATCCCGATGAGGCTCCAGCGGCTAAGCCAAGGGATGAGGGAAAGATAGAGTTTATCAAGTAATTCCCTCAAAAACTATTGTCCCTTCACTTCCCCAAAAATGAATCCAATAGCCCTTCGATTACTATCGCAGCAACTCGTCAGCCCGCAGTTTGCCTCTCCCACGAAAGTGGTGGCTCACATGGGAGCAGTGCAGGCACAAGACTATCGCATGATGCGATGGGCTGTGATGATGCGTATGAAGAAACCATTAGCCGAGGCTTTCTGCCAGGCGTATGATGCAGGCGAAATCATTCGTCTGCACCTGCTTCGTGGTACTTGGCAACTGGTATCTGCTGATGATTATCATTGGATGCTTCGGCTCTATGCCGATAAGGCGGAGAGGGTAATCCGAAGTTGGATGAAGTCGAACAAGGTATTCATTGATGATGAGGAACTGTATTCTATCAGAGAGATTCTTGTGGATACTTGCGAGAGAAAGAAACCAACTATTAATGGCATGAAAGATGGTATTGCCATTGGTTGTGATGTAGCTGGAGGCTGCGCTACAAGCAGTAATGTTGTTTATGGTAGTGCGACGAAGGAAGACTTTGCTCGTGCTTTGGTGGAGCATGGAATCGAGATGGATGCCCATCGCCTGAGCTATCATATCCGCTTGGCTGAACTCAGCGGAACCCTTTGCAGTGGATGTCTTACCCCGATGCAAGCTACTTACGCTTTGGTGGAGAAGAAACTGAAAGGGAGGAAGATTCAGTTGGAGAATCGGTTGGCAGAAGAAAAGGGTGCAGACGGACATAACGTTGAAGTTCCGACGAAAAGTTCGTTTGTAGAAATGGACCGAGATGAGATGCTGATGCTTTTAGCTCGCAAGTACTTCCAAAGCCTCCTTCTTCCTGCCACAGGAAGAGGAGTTGTCATTGGATAGGCAATGGAAGGCATTCTGCCAGTTGAAGAAATAATAATAATAATAGGAGATAAGCAGCAATTCTCTTGCTTCTTATCTCCTATTTGGGTTAGTCAAAGTCTTGTTCTAGTATCTCTATCATTTGGGCAGCCGTAACAACTTTTGGTACTTTAGGAAAATGTTTGAGATTACCTGTTACCAAGAAAGAATCTTCTTCGCTTAGTGCTACTTCATAGAATACTCTGTCATCCTCGTCAGGCATATCGCCATCGAAAGGAAAACGTTCTGAATCGATTCCGTTTTCTCGAATGAAATGGAGCAACCAAGTTATATCTTTTTCATCAAGATGGAATTTGGAACGATGGAGCACTTCTGAGTATTCTTCTAAAATTTCATCATTGTACAATGGCTTTATTTGTCCATTAAACATACTTCTGATTACTTTCTTTGTTGAGGCTGTTTCGTTTTTTTGTGATAAACGATGATACAAAGATGTTTGTATCAATGACTGCGTACACCATTGCGTTTTCTCCTTTCTTCTCTAACGGACTTTATCTCTGCGTTAATCTCATCAAGAGTCATGTCTAAATTATACTTCTGAGCAGTTTCACACATGTGCTGAAAAGCCTCTTTAGCCTTAGCCGTAACCTCATCTTCTTCCTTTGCTTCCTTAACTTTGATGGTAAAAGGGATGCTCTTGGTGCGTATTACTGCCTTGACAAATACGTTGATAGCGGCATTTGCGCTCATACCAAACTGCTCGCAGAGCTGGTCAAAAAGTATTTTCTGTTGGCTGTCCATACGGACTGTCATTGCTGTCTGTGCCATAAAGTTATCTCCTTTATTAAATATTAGATGGCAATATGCCCTCTATTCGATTGCAAATATAATGCTTTTTGTCGTAAGTTGTTTCTTTGTGAGGTACTATTTAGCGTTTATTAAATATATTGTCTAATAGTATGGGCGTTGGTTATTTGCTTAAAAAATCCAAAATGATGCACTCTTTTGCTTGTCGTTGGGAAATCTTTTTATATGTTTGTGCCAAATGGCAATGCAATAGTGCTTGCTATAATTTTTAATATTGATGGTATGAATATAGAAGAGAATGTTCTTCACTATTGTGGAGATTGTATTAACAAAGTTGTTGATGGTCGTCTTCCTAAAGGTTCTTATAGATGCCATTTAGTAGCTAGAATTATAGGCACAGATGTTGTTCATTATGATACTGATGCTACTGATTGTGTAAGGAATGGATGGTATCAAAGAGTGAGTGATGCTAATAATGGTAATTGAACTTTTTTGTGACTGAAAATGAAAAGTATAATATTACTTTGTCTTTTTATTAAATGACTCTTGGTGTTTGTAATGGAGTGTTCGTGCATCATGGGCTTTTATAGTACTCCTAAAAGATGATAAAATGATAGATAAAGAAATTGTAGAAAAAGTTTGGGCAAAGGCTTTTGCCTAGCTTAATTATGATTCAGAGCATATCCGTAAGGATAGATGTGGGGCTTTGAAGGTTTTTGAGGAATATAGAAATAGGGATAGTAAATATGGTTGGGAAATAGACCATATTATTCTTGTTTATAAAGGTGGAACCGATGATATGTCAAATCTTCAACCCTTACATTGGGATAATAATGTTGCTAAAGGAGGTGGTGAACTTGTCTATAAAGTTAAGGCGAATGGACAATACAATCAAATTAATCCTCTTTGGAATATTTTGTTGGAGTAACTCTTGAATAGAGAGGACGTAAACCTTTGTTTTAGGTTAACGTTCTCTCTTTGTTGTATGCTCGGCATGAGCTTATTCTAATGGGTGCAAGTCCCTAACAAGCCCTAATAGCGGGAATTGTATAGCCAATAGCAAGGGTGTCCACTGCGAGGTGGAATCTGAAAGAAGCTGGCGGCAAACATCTGACCTAACGTACAGAAACTTCATATAAGGCATTTGACCATGGATGAGATTGCTACACAAATCAAAGTCCTATAGCTATTCGGAATGGTTGGTGTAAATGAAGTGGGTATAAGATGGAAAGAATAAGCCCTTATCCGAGGAGGTCTCACGGACGCATGGGTGAAGATGAATAATTCGATGTACAATGACGGAGTAAAGCTTGCCGTGAGAAGTCAGCAGAGGTCATAGTACCCAAGGCACGTGTGCTTATAGGGAAGGACTGAATCGTGCAGTGCAATAGTAAATGAATGTTACCTTGTGAGACTCCTCGTCAGATGTCCGAAAGGAACTCTCTATCCAAGACGATAGGACGGAATCCGACAATAGGATAGAAGTGACGCTACTCATAGGGATAGCTGAAAACAACTTGCCACACATCGCAAGATGAGAAAGCACGAAACCGCCGTATGCGGAACCGCACGTACGGTGGTGTGGGAGGTCGGTAAATGTGAAAATAGGAGGCAAATGCCTTTTATGATTAGCATTTACCTCCTACCCGATTTGTTTTTTATTGTTTCAGAACCAAGTCCTTCTTTTCGTTTTCAAATTTTTATTCCTCCATCAACTTGCGATAGCGACCCTTCTTGATCTCTGTATCGCCCAG
>ENA-ORSL01001361-ORSL01001361.1-human-gut-metagenome-genome-assembly--contig:-NODE-1361-length-20837-cov-2.973920_pt1 | contig 20837 bp, 12 predicted proteins | sample MGYA00242190_ERZ509157 | MGnify/ENA primary metagenome ERZ509157 (study PRJEB26280, sample SAMEA2338664) | human gut metagenome | biome: human gut; feature: human-associated habitat; material: faeces...
TCCAGGGGTAGTGAAGTAACAGGAACGATTAAAGATGTGAATTCCGTTTATGGTTGTCAGAGTGCGACCTTGGTACCTGTGGATTGGGATCAGAATGGTACGATGGATTTGTTCATGAACTATGATGCCAACGGGCATCAGTCTGTTGTGTTGAAAGGTATAGAAGGCGATGAACTTGCTTTTGAACATATGGAATCTGGTATCCCATCGGTGTATTGGCAACAAGAACGTACCAAGTTTTTTGCTGATATGAATGGGGATGATGTGATGGATATTCTTATGTTTGGTGGATCAGATTATTATCGTCCGGATGGTTCATACTACGGTGGCTGGTGTTCTATGTTCATTTCAAGTAATCAGGCAACCCCCGGAGATTATACTGTTATTAATTCGGAAGATGGCGAAAGACCGGCTGAACAAAAGTATGATGTCGGTTTTTATCGTAATGATGACGGCATGACCTATGGTGATTTGAACGGTGACGGGTTGATAGATGCCATGTGCCAGAAATGGGATAATGGTTTTGAACTCGGAGATGGCACGAAGAATCCTGATGGTACATTTAAACAATCCAATGAACATTTGATTGTCAGCTTTAATCAAACCCCGGGTGCGGCTGAAATTTTGATGGCACCGGAGATACCTGGTGGCGTGGAAGCTCAAGAGGTGGATGGTGAACAAGGAGCCGTTAGGGTGACATGGGAACCTTCTTACTTGGCTACTGGTAATTCGGCAATGTATAACCTCTACATCAAGAATATAGAGACAAACAAAGTGTTCATGTTGGTTCCAGCTACAGAAGATGGTAAACAAATGGGATACGGTGGTTTTGGAACTTACGTATTGGCGGGTTCTGCCACTGAACCGTCTTATACTTATGTGAATATTCCTAACGGTAAATACGAAATCGGTGTGCAAGCCGTGAATTATGCTTATTTGGGAAGCGAATTTGCCACTTGTGAATTGGAAGTGAAGAATGGTGTCAGCAATGTACAATCTGCTAAGGTGAATGCCATGGATGTTGTCGTTGAGGGCAATAAGGTAATTGTGAAGAGTTCGGAGGATGCGGCTGTATCTATTTTTGGCGTTTCTGGTGCACAAGTTGCTGGCGGATACACTAACGAAGCCATCACTGTAAACGGCACGGGGATATTCGTAGTGAGAGCCAACGGTCAGTCCGTAAAGATTGTGAAGTGATTTTATGGATTGCTTTAGAGTTTGAATGATATGGGAGGGCAAGTATGCCACCGTACTTGTCCTTCCTTTTTGTTTTATGTTTTTATTAGAGCAACGATTTAATACCAGGTAAAATAAATATGAGAAAAAAGTTACTTTCCTTGTTGGTATTGGTGATGGAGGCGTACGGCGTTTTACCATCTTATGGAAAGATGGAACTCAAGGAAACGTTGGAGCGTGGGGATTGGAATGTGATGCTATATGGAGATGATGAGAAAGCCCATGACTGGTCGTTCCGCGTGACTCAGGGAGGTGTCAATCTTTTCACGGTTTCTCGTTCACAAGTCAATTATGATAACGCTGAGGGGGTAGAGCGTGTGGTAAACACTGCGTCTTTTGCTGAATATAAGATAGAAGACGAAGCCGTAAACGATGAGCTGGGAACCGGACATTGTGTTACATTCATCTTTTCCAAACCCGATAATGGTGATGACGTAATCATGACACAACGTTTTTTTCTTTACGATGGTTGTGATTACTTGGTCACGGATTTGTCTGTTACCGGCAGTGAGAAAATACGTTCCAATTATCTTGCGCCGATTTCCACGGAAAGTTCTTATTTTATTTTGGGGGAGGCCGCTGGAAAGGAAAATTTCCGTATGTTGAAAGTTCCGTTTGATAACGACGGTTTCTCAAGCTATACGAAATATAAATTCAATTGTGCCACGACTTCTTATGAAGTGGGGGCTGTGATCAATGGGAATAATAACAATGGCGTTGTAATAGGGTCTGTGGACCATGATCATTGGAAGAGTGCCGTGCACATGGATGCGCAAAAAAACAACGGCTCATTAAAGTTATGTGTATATTCCGGTGCTTCGGATGTACAGTCATCTTCTGACAAAAGCGAAACGCGTGACGTTATTCCCCACGGGAAGATTCCGGGGCCCACTATTTCGTCTGCGCGTATGTTCATAGGATTCTTCAATGATTGGCGTGACGGGATGGAACAGTTTGCCGATTTGAACACGGAGATAGCCACCCGCGTTTATGATTGGGAATATGGAACACCGATCGGTTGGCAAAGCTGGGGCGTATTGGCTGAGAAGAACTCGTACGAGGCGAATGTGGAAATTCGCGATTATTTCCAGGAGGTGTTGAAACCGGCCGGTTTTGTCAATAGCAAAGGATACCAAATCATGAGTTTGGATGCTTCGGACAACCATAGTGGAGACCAACACAAAAAATTCTGTTCGGATTGTGCTCAAAATGACCAACTAGCGGGATGCTATGGTACACCTTTCTCTTTGTGGTGGGGGAAGAATGATTTTCCGCGTGAAGACTATATCTCGTACAACGGCAAGCAGTATCCCACGAATGATATTGTCATAAAGGCCAATGGAAAGCATGTCTTCTATGATAATGCATGGTGTCGAGACCCGACCCATCCCATTACTAAGAAAGACATCCAAGAATGGGTGGCAAGTGTTGCGGCTGACGGGTTCAAATGGATAAAAATCGACTTTGTCAACTGTGGTATTATTCAGGCTGATTCTTATTATGACAAGAATGTGCATACTGCCGTAGAGGCTTATAGCCAAGGCATGAAATATTTGATGGCCAAAGCTAAAGCCAAAGGGCTTTTTGTAGCTTTGTCCATTGCGCCGTTGTTCCCGCACCAGTATGGTCATTCGCGCCGTATTGCCTGTGATACGTGGGGACGCATTGGTTGGTCTTCTTATAGTATGAATGCCATTAGCAATGGTTGGTGGACTGACCGTTTGTACCAGTACAATGATCCGGACGGGCTTGTGATGATTGGTAAAGAAGACCAATATGCTTCTACTGAGGGGGAGAACCGTGCCCGTATTACCAATGGTGTGGTGAGTGGAATGGTATTGGTGGCCGATAACTTCAGTCCGTCTGACAAGAGTGGACGCGGTAGCAATGAATTATCGCGTTTACGTGCGGAAAAGATGCTGATGAATCGTGAAATTAATAAGATTGCAGATATAGGAAAGTCTTTCCGCCCGGTATATGGACATAAAGAATATGATGGAACGAGTTGGATATCCTCAGAGAATTTCTTCCAGTACGAAACCGAAGACTATTATTATGTGGCTATTTTCAATTTTACAAATGGGGGGGATATGGACAATCCTACGAACAATAGTCCCATGAGGGGAACTTTGCCATTGGAAGATCTTGGTTTTACTACGGCCGATTTTACTGAAGTACGCGAACTCTGGATGGACGAAGTGATTACGGTGGGACAGTCTGGGCTCCCATACAATGTTCCTTCTGCGGACGCACGGGTATTTCGTTTCACCAAAAGCAATCCTTCTGGTATTGAGGATGTCGGGGTGGAAGGGAAAACCGGAAAGGCTTCTTTCGTGGCTCTGCCGGGTGAAGTCATGGTGTATGCGGACCGTAATATGTCGGGCGTGAAAGTCTATGACATGCAAGGTCAGTTATTGAATGAGATGCATCTGAACGACCGTTTGCAGGTGGCAGTCTCCGTACCGGGAGAAAAAGGGGTTGTGCTTGTTAAAATCAAGTATGCCGACGGTACGGAGGAAACCGGCAAGGTCGGTTTAAAATAAAGAAGCACAGTTTAAGTGATTAACTGTGAATTAGGTTAGGTTGTTTGGCCCGGGACGCCTGTGAAGGTATTCCGGGTCTTTTCTTCTATCGGAAGTTCGGATTGTGCCCGAGGAGTCCTGTTTGTTAAGCCAGTCCTGCGTCAATACCGCTGTTTTTTGGAGTAAATGGATTTCGTAAGGACGTTCCGTGAGAGTTATTTTTGTAGTCGGAAGATATTGAATAAAATTATATAGTTTGAGTTTTTAAAGAATAAGGAATGAAAAAGAAGTTTTTATTTGCCGCTTTCTTGATATGCGGTGCGATTTCGTCCGTGGCCGAAGAGAAGCCCAAGTACAAAGATGCTTCGTTGCCTGTAGAGGAACGGGTAGAGGACTTGCTACGCCGGATGACCCTTCATGAAAAAGTATTGCAATTGCAGAACAACTCTACGAGTGACATTAATGCCATTGAAAATACTTATAAGGGAGGAAGTCCGGGGAGCGTACATGAAATGAGCAAGTCGGCCAAGGAGGCTGCGTTATTGTTCAATAAAATGCAAGAATACTTGCTTACGCAGAATCGTTTGGGGATTCCGGCCTTGGTAACGGTGGAAGGCATCAATGGGGTGACACAAAACGGGTGCACGATATTTCCGCAGGCTATTGCACAGGGTTCGACGTTTAACCCGGAATTAGTGGAAGAAATGTCCCGTGCCATCGGGCGTGAATCCCATGTCATCGGTATTCGCCAGTTGCAATGCCCCGTGTTGGACATCGCACGGGATTTGCGTTGGGGACGTGTAGAGGAAACCTTTGGAGAGGATCCTTTTCTAATCGGTGAGATGGGAACGGCTTTCGTACGTGGTTCGCAGGCCGAGGGTGTAGGGGCCATGCCGAAGCATTTCGTGGCACACGGTACGCCTACGGGCGGATTGAACTGTGCCTCCGTGCCGGGAGGTGAGCGCGAGTTGCGTAACCTTTATGCCTATCCGTTTGCCAAAGTCATCCAGAATGCCGATCCGGTGTCCATCATGGGATGTTATAGTGCATACGACGGGATACCCGTGGCGCATTCAGCCCATTTCATGACCGACTTGTTGCGTGGGGAATTAGGTTTCAAAGGCTTTGTATATTCCGATTGGGGCTCGGTAGACCGCCTGAAGTCGTTCCATTTTGCTGCGGAGACTTCGGAAGAGGCTGCCCGTAAGGCTTTGATAGCAGGTATAGATATGGATGTGTACGACTGGGCTTATCAGACATTGGAAGACCAAGTGAACAAAGGCATATTGGATGAAGCATACGTGGACCGCGCTTGTCGCCGCGTGCTGGCTGCCAAGTTCCGCCTTGGTGTTTTCGATGACCCTTACGGCGATCCGGATAAAGTGGACAAGGTGGTGCGCAGCAAAGCACATGTGGCATTGGCCAAGAAGGTGGCAGACGAAAGCATCGTGCTTTTGGAGAATAAGAATGATATTTTGCCGCTCGACCTGAAAAAATACAAATCCATTGCCGTGTTAGGACCGAATAGTAATTACGGCGTGGCAGGTGATTACGGTTGGGTGGAGTTTGACAATCGTGAATGTGTTACGCTTTTCGACGGGTTGAAACAGGCCGTAGGCAAGGATGTGTCGGTGAATCAGTTGGACGGTTGCGATTGGTGGAGTCAAAAGGATGACGGTATTGCCGCAGCAGTGGAATTGGCTCGGAAAAGCGATATTGCCATTGTGGCAGTCGGTACGCGCAGCGTTTGGCTGGGTCGGGGCGCGAAAGGAAAGAACGTGACTTCGGGCGAGGGATTCGACCTCTCCTCGCTGGATTTGCCCGGCAAGCAGTTGGACCTGCTAAAGGCGGTGAAGGCTACCGGCAAGCCTGTTGTCGTAGTGCTCATTACCGGTAAACCCTTGGTTATGACTTGGGCCAAAGAGCATGCCGATGCCGTGGTATTGCAGTTCTATGGCGGTGAACAGCAGGGAAATGCCATGGCCGATGTCTTGTTGGGCAAAGTGAACCCCTCAGGACGTCTGAATGTATCGTTCCCTCGCAGTACGGGTAACACACCGTGTTATTATAATTATTATCCTTCCGACCGCGAGCAAGTGTTCGACCAAGGTGGAAGTTATGAGGAACCAAACGGCCACTATATTTTCGAGAAGCCTTACGCATTGTGGAATTTCGGCCGTGGTTTGAGTTATACCGACTTCGAATATACCGATGTGCACCTGAGCGATACGGTATTTTCAGGCCAAGGCAAGCTGAGTGTGACGTTGAAAGTGAAAAATACCGGCCGGAGAGACGGAAAGGAAGTCGTACAATTATACGTACGCGATAAATTCAGTTCGGTGGTCATGCCCATTCAGCAACTGAAGGCTTTCAAGAAAGTGGAAGTGCCGGCGGGCGGTGAGGTTGAAGTTCGTTTGGAGATGCCTATCGATGAATTGGCATTCTACAACGAGACTTTGCACCGTCTGGTAGAGCCGGGCGAATTTGAAATACAAGTCGGACATGCCTCAGACGACATCGTGTTCCGGAAGACGATAGTAGTGAAATAATTCCCTTTTCAGGCCGCTTTTTCCATTGAGGAAGCGGCCTGAAGCATTTTTTCTATTTTTTGCGCCGTAATTCTTGCGGCTTTTCTGTTTTTTTTAGTCTCTTTGTGACCGTGAATATAATGCTTGGAAAATTAACTTTTAGACCAATACTGATAAATGAAAATGAGTAAGAAAGGAGTGATTTGCACAATGTGGTGCGCATGCCTGTTCTCGGCTATGGCGGAAGATGTGGTCATCAAGGCGGGCGATTTACGCATCACGTACGTAGAGAATGGAAAACAATTCAATGTGGAGTATAATGGCGGGAAGGCTTACCGGCCCGTATTCATGGGGTCGGTGCCGGAGGCTACGTACGACATCCATGGTAAGGACGGTTTCCGTATCAGTTCGGCTTCGTGCGCAGAGGCCGACTACCAAAAGCGGACGGTGAACGATGCCTTTGGAAAGGGGACGTGCCATGCGTTTGTCTTCTCATCGCCTGCCAGTGGCGACGACGTGACCCTTACGCAAGAGTTTTACGTATATGAGGGACGGGATTACGTGTTGACGGATGTCGTATTGAAGGGGGATGCTTCCCTTCGTTCCAACTACCTTGCGCCCGTAGCGGTGGCTACGCCCTACGACCTGTACGCTCCGGCGCAGACGAACCGCATGTTGAAAGTGCCTTTCGACAATGACGGTTTCGTACGTTACCATAAGAACCGTTTGACGGGCGATATGACCTCTTACGAGGTTTCCGCGCTTTACGCAGGAGAGAGTCGCCGGGGCATCGTGCTGGGTTCAGTGGAGCATAACCGCTGGAAGAGTGCGGTGGAGGTGAAAGCTTCGGGCGACAGTCGCGTGGAAGCGTTGAAGGTGTTCTCCGGTGTGTCGAACCAGGAAACGCGCGACGAGCTGCCGCACGGGAAGGTGCGGGGACCGGAGGTACGTTCGGCATTGATGTTCATCGGAGCTTTTGCCGATTGGCGTAATGGAATGGAGGAGTATGCCCGGGCCAATACTTTGGTGCAACCCATGCGTAAGACATGGAAGCGTGGTACACCCTTTGGCTGGCAGAGCTGGGGTGTGATGTCGGACCGGAACGGCTATGATGTGGACGTGGCTGTTTCCGAATACTTCAAGGAGACATTGAAACCGAACGGATTTTGCAACAGCCAAGGCATCAACATCATGAGTATCGATGCTTGGGATGGCATGAACAGTGAGCAACGCACCAAGTTCACGGAAGTGGCGAAGAAGAACGGTCAGGTGCCCGGTTCGTACGTCACGCCTTTCTGTCTGTGGTGGAACGAAGCAATGTTGTATCAGAAGATTTGCGAAGGCAGTCAATATACAGGGTATGAATGTGTGATCAAGGTGAACGGCAAACCGGCCAAGCTGGACGGTGCGTATTGCCTCGACCCCACGCATCCCGGAACGAAAGAATTTATCAGCCGTGAAGTGCAGAACAAGAAAAAAGAGGGGTTTGAATACTTGAAAGTGGACTTTACCAGCAACGGCATGGTGCAGGCCGACTCCTATTATAATAAGGACGTGACCACGGCCGTGGAGGCTTATAACGAAGGTTTCTCCCACTTCATCAGCGAGGTGGACAAAGGCGAACCGATGTTCATCGCCCTTTCCATCGCTCCGATATTCCCTTATCAGTACGGGAACTCACGCCGTATCGCTTGCGACACTTGGGGCAAGATCGGACAGTCGGAATACAGCCTGAACTCCGTGTCGGGCGGTTGGTGGACGAATGAGTTCTACCAGTATAACGACCCGGACCATCTCGTGCTGGTAGGAAACGATGCGGATAAGGAAACGGAAGGCGAGAACCGTGCCCGTATCACCAATGGTGCCGTGTCGGGGATGGTATTGGTGTCGGACAATTACAGCTTGGAGGACAAGTCCGGACGTGGGGATGCCAAACTTTCCCGCGAACGCGCCCAAAAGATTTTGATGAACAAGGACGTAAACGAAATGGCGGATTTCGGACGTTCGGCCCGTCCGGTGTATGGCTATCGTGAGTACAACGACAAGGGCGACGGAGCGGAGAACTGTTTCGTCTTGGATACGGAAAAGTATTTGTATGTGTCTGTTGTGAATTATAAAGACAACCAGATTGCCGGTAAGGTGGCTTTGGAGCGTTTGGGGCTTTCCCCGTCTTCTTTCTCTTCGGTCAAGGAATTGTGGAGCGGAGACGACGTGAAGGTCGGCAAGGACGGCCTTTCTTACACCGTACCCGGAAAAGATGCCAAAATATACCGTTTCTTAAAAAAGTAGGGACGTTATGAGAGAAGTACTTTTTTCAGCTCTCCTGTCTGTAGGCTTTATATGTTTCTGTGCTCCCGCTGGGGCACAGGAACATATTGCCCGCGAATACATCGAATGGTCCGATGTCTGGTTGACGGGGGCCAATCAGACGGACAAGCCTCACGTCCTGTTGCTCGGCAATTCCATCACGAGAGGGTATCACCCCAAAGTCGAAAAGTTGTTGGAAGGCAAAGCCTACGTAGGGCGGCTTTCCGGTTCGAAGAGTGTGGGTGACCCGGCCTTGCTCGATGAAGTGGCGGCCATTCTGAAGCACAATCATTTCGACGTGATTCATTTCAACAACGGTTTGCATGGCTTCGATTATACGGAGGAAGAGTATGCGGAGGCCTTTCCGGAGTATGTGGCGTTGATCAGGAAGTACGCGCCTGATGCCAAACTGATTTGGGCCACGATTACGCCGGTACGGCAAGGTGAAGGGATGAAGGACTTTGCTCCAATCACGGAGCGTATGAAGGCCCGTAATGCCATCGCGACGGAATATGTGAAGTCGCAGGGTATCGAGGTCAACGACTTGTGGGGCCTTGTGGCAGACCATCCCGAATATTATGCCGGGGGAGACGGCACGCATCCTGTAGAGGTCGGATTCGATGCCTTGGCCCGGCAAGTGGCCAAAGTCGTGGAGGAGGCTTTGCCGAAGACGAAGTAGAACGGTCTTAAGAGCGTTATTTATAAAAGTCCGGTTCTTATGTCCTTTCAGGGGCATAAGGACCGGATTTTCATTTTGTCAGAATGTCAATGCCCGGGGCGCGAGATTTCGGTATTCGTCTCCTCTTCCGGAGGTTTCCGGAAATATGCGATTCTCGTGCAGGGAGGCAGAAACGTATTGTCAGCGATATGCGGATTTGACCTGTCACGAAGTCTCTCGGAAGGTAGGTCTTACTGTATGCGGACGGTTGAAGTGCAAGCGTACGACGATGTTTTCCCGTCAATCTGATATTTTGTTTTTGTTGGGGAAAACGTTCCAAATAGAGAAAAAACGTCCCGAGAGGATACGTTCGTTTCCCGTTTTCAGGCCGTTTTTCAGCCGATGTACAGAGGTTGCCGGAATGATGTGCGGAGAAAAAAAGTGTTTCTTCAGCCAAGCGATTTTTCGTTCGGCTGAGATTGAAACGCGTTTGGACTTAAAAACGGTGGAAAAACAGGCTGAAATACCTAAAATATGTATTTAAAACATGCTGAAAAATGCGTGGAACGCTTCCATAGCGGGCTTCTCTTGCTGTAAATAAATCGAATTTACCTTTCTTTTTGTCTACCCAAATCCGGAAAATCCGACGTTATGATATAAATGGACTGGGGCGTTCGGTAAACGAACAGCTTGCTTTCCTCGCGGAGGCAGGCAAGTTTGAGTGCCGCCATTCTGCTTTTATCAAAAGTGGATGGCCGGCGTTTCCTGGCGGATTATAAGGAGACGGCGCATATATTTGCCGGAACGGAAGAAAATGAAAAGAGAAGGAATCGTTAAAAGAGTTAAACGATTCCTTCTCTTTTGTTGCAAAGTGTAAATGACACACTCATGAGAACTAAAAGAGAAACATTTAATGCTCATACGGTATTATTTGCGTTATGACGGGGCCAATACGGGTAATTGTTGTTGCTATGAACTGTATTTTTTAAATTTTGATGCAACTTTCTATTTCCAAATGACCAAATATCTGCTAAATTTGTATTGCCGAAATGAAGAAAAGTAGGCGGTGTGAAATATTAAAAAGTATAAATCTCTAATACTAAACAGATGCATGCGGAAAGAAATGTAAAGCAGGTCGTGAGGTGGTGCCTATACATCGTGTTAGGCTTTCCTTTGTTGAATTCATGCAAGGATGACTATATTTATGATAATGAGGAACCGAGTTGGTTGGGTGCCAATATTTATGAATATTTGGAGTCGAGCGGACAGTTTGACTGCTATTTGGCGTTGGTGAACGATTTAGGATATAAGGAGACCTTGAGGCTTACGGGGAGTAAGACCATGTTTCCGGCTAATGACGAGGCCTTTTCCCGTTACTTCCTTTCAAAGGGACTTACAGGTGACGGGCCGACGCTGATTCACAATATGTCCGCTTCGGAAAAGCGTTATTTATTTAATTCCTCTATGCTGAATATGACTTACTTGAGTCACATGCTGGCCAATGTTTCTTCAAACGACCAGGGGATTGGGGAAGGCATCGCTTTAAGGCGTGCAACGTCTGCTTCTTATCTAGACAGTATTTCTTTTGTGAAGCCGGCCGCGTTGCCGAAGACTGCTTTTTGGAACCGTTTTCGCGAGCGCAAGGGGGCTTATTTGGCTGACAACGGTTCTAAAATGGTATTATATTGGACACCGGAATTCTTTTCGACTTCCGGCCTGACAGAAGCCGATTGGGCGGTAATCATGAAAGGAGAGACGGACAAGCCCTATGATACTCAGGGATTTTATGTGAATGACGCTCATGTAGAGTCCAATCGGAAGGACGTGACCTGCAAGAACGGTTATTTGCATATTGCGGATGACGTAGTGGCTCCCGCTCCCAATATGTCGGAAGTTATCAATTCGACGGCGGAGATGAACACTTTTGCCGGTCTGATGGAAAAGTTTGCTTATCCGTATTATGACGGGAGTGTGGACGATGCCGTGAAAGCTTATTATGGGGCGGGGAGTATCGAGGATTCCGTGTTTGTAAAGCGTTATTTTAACCAAACAGATTTTTCTTCCGACCCGGATGAAAAAGTGGATATTATGGGCTACGGGACGTTGGCTTTCGACCCGTCGAATAATGTTTATGGCGGGAATACGGACATGGGAGTCATGTTCGTCCCTTCCGATGCGGCCATGGAAGATTATTGGGAGTCGTCGCGCGGACAGTTCTTACGGGATTCTTACGGAGACTGGGACGAGGTGCCTACGAATGTGATTTCGGTTTTCCTGCAAAACCATCAGCGTTTGTCTTTCTTGACTTCTTTGCCTCATAATTGGGATATCATGACGGATAATGCCGGTTTTGAGATGTCTGTAAAGGAGGAGGATGTACAAAAGGCATACATCGCATGCAACGGTATCGTGTATATGACGGACAAAGTCTATCCGCCCGTGGATTATCAGGCCGTGTACGGTGTTGACGGCCGACACGACAACCACCATGTCCGCAGCCATTAAAAACGATGATATGGATGACGTGAACAACCTGAAATACCATCTTTACCTGCGTTCTATGGATAACCAATATAACTTGCTTGTCCCGACAGACGATGCCATGGCGAATTACCGGGATCCCATCACATGGGCACTTTGGGCGAATGAAGGAGTTGACAAGCGGGAAATCTGGTCTTTTTATGTGAAGATGGGAAAAGTGGTTGCAGACGTATATGATACGAACGAAGACGGCTCGAAAGGCCCGCTTTTGCGGACGGTCGGGGCGGATGCTTTGGATACGGAAGGGGCCGAAGAGGGCGCCAACCGCTTGCAAGACATATTGGAGATGCATATCGTGGTGGCCGATAATGAAGATGAACCTCTTTCCGGTTTCATCGATGAGGGTACTTTGCCGTATGTGCTGACAAAGGGCGGCTCCGTGCTTGCGGTTTCCGGAACGGGCGAACAGGTGAAAGTCCAAGGAGGAGGTGACCGGGAAATGGGATTGCCTGAAGCTGAGGTTGTTACTTTAGAGAAGGACAATAGAAAGGCACGCTATGAGATGGACAATGGCCGTACATTCTTTATAGACCGGATATTGCAGGATCCTTTCAAGTCGGTCTATTATACGATGAGTGCCAATGAAGATTATCGCGCATTTTTTGATTTGTTGGTCGGGAATGACGATGTCTTTTTGTCCCTGGCCGATAACGAAGACTATAAAGATATAGAACCGATTTTTGAGACTTCCGAGGGAGAGAACAGCAAGATGTCCGGCATAGGAGTGACTTCCTTTAATAATTTCCGCTATACTGTGCTGGTGCCTACGCGTACAGCTTTGGAAGAGGCTTTCCGTGACGACCCCGACCTGCATACGTGGGACGAAATCAGTGCCCAGACGGATTTGGATGTGAAAGCAGATTGGACACGCTATTTGCTGAATTTCCTGCGCTTCCATTTTATAGACGGCATGTTGCCGGTGAGCGGAGTTTCTTACCAGAACAAGGCCTATCCGACGGCCGCGCGGGATGATAAGGGAATCTTTGTGTATGTCAAAGCGAGCAGTGACGGCAGCAGTATCACTTTTGAGCCGGAAAACGGGAGCGGAGGTCCACAGCAGGCCAAAGTCATCACATCGAATCAAGAGGATTATAATGTATTGACCCGTGACTATATCGTGAACAACAACGACTATACGTTGGCCACTCAAATCTTGTCTTCTTCAAAAGCCGTATTGCATTTGGTGGACCATGCGATTAATTATCAAAAATAGACTTTAAATAAAAGATTATGAATAAGGTATATGCTATATTATTGTGGTTTGCATTGCTTTTCTGTCACAATGGACTGCTTGCCCAAAATGGAGGTGTGATAGTGACCGGAAAGGTATATGCAGAAGACGAACCCGAGGGGTTTATCGGGGCGACCGTGATAGAACAAGACAAGAATGGCCGTATTTATTCTTCGGCTTTGACTGACTTCAACGGAAACTTCTCTTTGAAAATCAAGAATCCCAACAACTCCTTGAATTTTTCTTTTGTCGGGTATAAGAAATTGACTGTGCCCATAGGGAACAAACGCAAATTCGATGTGAAACTGGAATCCCAGAATGTCATGAAGGAGGTTACTGTAAAAGCCTCCAAACTCGTGGGAGGAGGCGGTTTGGCCATACCGGAACGGGAATATTCCGGCGCCATGCAGAAGTTCAATACGAAAGCTATCGAAGGGGTGTCTGTGGCTTCCATCGACGATGCCTTGCAGGGGCGTATTGCCGGACTGGACATCGTGGCGAACTCGGGAGACTTGGGCAGTGGTTCCGTGATGCGTATCCGGGGTATCACTTCTATCAATTCCAATTCGCAACCTTTGATTCTGTTGAATGGCATTCCGTTTGAAAGCAATATCGACGCTTCTTTCGATTTCGCTTCGGCCGACCAGGAACAATTTGCTTCCTTGCTGTGTATCAGTCCGGACGATATAGAAGAGATTACGGTGTTGAAAGACGGTGCGGCAGCGGCTATTTGGGGCTCTCGCGGAGCCAATGGTGTGATTGATATTACGACGAAGAAGGGTGTGACGGGGCCTACACGGGTGAGTTATTCTTATCGTTTCTCTGGGTCGGAGCAGCCTGAAGGCACTAAATTGTTGAATGGCGACGACTATACGATGCTGATGAAGCAGGCTTACTTCAACCGGAACCAGGAAGATTGCAATATCCCGGAATATAGTTACGACAAGGCGCAGTTTGTGGATGCATACGGAACAGCCCAGGACTTCGAGAACTTCAACAATAATACGGATTGGGTGGATGAGGTTTCCAAATACGGGTTTACGCACGACCATAACCTTTCGGTCAGCGGAGGAGGCGAAAAGGCGAAGTTCAGGGCTTCTTTCGGATACTATAAGCAGACAGGTACCATCATCGGGCAGGAGCTGCACCGTTTTTCCAACCGGATGAACTTGGAGTATGCCGTGTCCTCCCGTTTGAAGTTCTTTACGGAATTTGCCATCACTTATACGGATAATGACAAGAACAATGAGGAGGGTGGAAACTTGTTGGACATCGCCCGTAAGAAGATGCCGAACGCATCCGTCTTCCGGCAAGACAAGAATGGGAACAATACGGATGTGTATTTCAATATCGCACAAAACTCGCAGTTGAATGACGACCAGAAGAACTTGAAGAACCCTGTAGCGATGGCATACTTGGCTTCGTACCAACAGACGAATATGCGTATTATGCCGACATTGCGTTTGCAGTATGACTTCCTGGATCCGGCGGAAACCGCCAAGTTGCGTTATGCCGGTTATGTCAAGTTCGACTCGGAGAACGTGAAGGATACGAAGTTCCTGCCACGTGAAACCACATCCAAGAACTGGAATGACGGAAGCGTGAACAAGTCTTACAGCAAAGAGTCTGAGGCCGTATCCATTTATACAGACCATAATATCACTTGGCAACCGGACCTCGGGGAGCGGCAGTCTTTGATGCTGTATGCCGGTTGGCAGATGGATATATCAAACTCTCAATATCAGGAGTTCGAGCGGTATGGTTTGGCCTCTACTGTGGGGACGGATGTGACTTCCGAGGGACATTTGACTACGTTTAACAGTGGGAAGAGCGAAGGGCGCAATATGGCGTTTCTGTTCCGCGGGCATTATTTCCTGTTGGACCGTTATATTCTGGACTTGACCGCCCGTTGGGATGGCAGTTCCCGCTTCGGCCCCGGCAACCGGTGGGGATTTTTCCCGGCTGTTTCCGGAAAGTGGCTTATTTCTGAAGAGAAGTTCATGGACTTTGCCGACAACTGGATGTCTGAGTTCGCCTTACGCTTGGGTTGGGGTGTGACGGGTAACCGGCCGGATTATGAGTATTTATATTTAAGCCGCTATAACAGTTACGGTTCGAATTATATTGATTTGCCCGCTATCAAGCCCTCTTCGTTGCAACTGACGAACTTGAAATGGGAGCGTTCTACCTCTTATAACTTGGGCGTGGACTTGACCTTGTTCGACTGGCGTTACAAACTGGTGGCCAATGTCTACCATCGCCGTACGGAAGACTTGTTGTTTAAGGACCAGAAGATTCCCTCTTCCACCGGATTCGGGTCGGTGTCGTATGTCAATGCGGGAACGATGGATAACGACGGCTGGGAATTGGAATTCAGTACCAATAACATGGTGAAGCGTGGAGACTGGACTTTGGACTTAAGCCTGAACTTCTCCAATTATGTGAATACCATCATTGAATTGGACGAGAATGTGCTGAATAATTATAACCCGGATTTCAACTATACCAACGGAGGATACTTGACCCGGTTGCAGATTAACAACTCTTTCGGTTCCATATATGGCTTCAGGTATAAAGGCGTATATCAATATGATAAATATCAGCCTGATAATCCGGACGCCACGGCTCCGGTCGTACGCGACGAGAATGGAAATGTGGTCTTGGACGGCAAGGGAGAAACCATTCCCATGTATTTTGCTTACGGGACTTCGAATGCTTACCGTTTCCGTGGAGGAGATGCCATTTATGAGGACATCAATCATGACGGTACCATCGACGAACTGGACATCGTGTACCTGGGTAATTCCAACCCGAAGTTTGACGGAGGATTCGGTGCGACGCTGCGTTGGAAACGCCTGACATTGAACATGTTTTTCAATTACCGTGTAGGTGGAAAAATCATCAATTACGGGCGCATGGATGCAGAAAACATGTACTCCACCAATAACCAGTCGATCGCTACGAACTGGCGTTGGCGTAAGGATGGCGATATGACGGAGATTCCTCGTGCGCTTTATCAGTACGGTTATAACTATCTGGGCAGTGACCGTTTTGTGGAAGATGGTTCGTTCTTACGTTTCAAACAGTTGACGTTGAGCTATTCTTTCGACCCGAAGATGTTGAAAAAGGCTCATCTGAATACGTTGAACTTGTCTTTGACCTTGAATAATCTCTTGACCGTGACCAAATATACGGGAGCAGACCCGGAAATATCACCTAATAATATAGGAGTGAGTGAGGATAAGAACAGGACTCCGCGTTCTCGTTACTTTACCTTCGGTTTAACGGTGGGCATTTAACTTAAAAAATGGTAGAAATGAAAAAGTTTTTTTTGAAAATACGTGCTTTATTCTTGCTTCCTGTTTTGGGAATGACGGTGGCTTGTGACGATTGGTTTACTTTGCTGCCTCAGTCGGAAATGGTGGCAGAGGATTTTTGGAAAGATGAGCAGGACGTACTGAGTGGAGTCGGGGCTTGTTACAGGGCGATGAACGAAGACGGCTTTATGAGGCGGCTTATCGTGTGGGGCGAGGTTCGTTCGGACAATGTAGTGCCGGGGACGGGCTCGGATACCGATTTGGGGTATATCTTAAATGCCAATATCAACGCCGCTAACGGATACGTAAAATGGGGCGAGGTATATACCGTGATTAATATCTGCAATACGTTAATCAAGAACGCTCCCATGGTACGTGAATATGATTCTGACTTCACGGAAGAACATTTGAAACAGTATCTGGCGGAAGCCAAGACCATACGTGCTTTTTGTTATTTTACTTTGGTGCGGGCGTTTAATGATGTCCCGTATGTAGAGGAGCCTTACCTTGACGATACGCGTACTTACGAGGTGGCACAATCTTCTTGCGAAAGTATTTTGGATACTTTGATTACCGATTTGAAATCCATGGAAGACTTTGCGGTGAAAGAATATCCGGATAATGTCGATTATAATAAAGGTAGAGTTACGCAGAAGGCCGTTTGGGCTTTATTGGCCGACATGTATTTGTGGTTGAATGATTATGAGAACTGCGTGGCTTACTGTGATAAAATATTGGCATCGAGGGATAATCCTCTGACCTTGTTGCCCTCGTCCAATTTTTCTAATGCTGTGTTTTACAGTGGAAACTCGGATGAAAGCATTTGGGAGTTACAGTTCGATAATAATACGCAGAACGGAGCGGTCCGGACTTTTTACGGAGGAACGGACGTGAATGCCTTGCTGTCGGCCTACGATTTGAGTGCCGGTTCGGATTTCTTCGGCGGATTGGATTTAAGGCATGTACAAGGATATGCTGGCGATGGCTTGTATGCCATAAAAAAATATGTGGCCTATTGTAGTGCGCAGGATTATGAAAATCCGATTTTCGGTTACGGCGACGGGTCGAACAATTGGATTATTTACAGGCTGCCGGATGTTTATTTGATGAAGGCCGAAGCATTGGCCGAAATCGGTGGGGCCGCCGATCTGGAGGAGGCTGTGGACTTGGTTTCATATACTTACGACCGGGCACATCCGGACTTGGAGGAAGGTAGTTTGAAAGGAAAGTACACGAACCAGTCCGAAGTCCGTAATCTGGTCTTCGACGAACGTCAGCGTGAATTCCTTTTTGAAGGGAAACGCTATTTCGACCTTGTACGCCGTATGCGCAGGGAAGGTTCTCCCACGAATATCGTAAATACTTATTTGATGCGCAAATATACGTCTATGAGTTTGGATGAGACGACAGTGAGAAGTAAACTTGACGATAAGGACGCTATTTATCTTCCTATTCACGAAGAGGAGCTTCGGGTGAATCCATTATTGGTACAGAATAGGTTTTATATGGCTTCTGAAGATATTTCTAAAAACTGAAAATTATGGATATGGATAAAAGATATTTGTCAGTCATTAAAGCATGCGCACTAAGTTTGCTGCTTGTTGGTGTCGGCGGATTGTCATCCTGCAACAGCGATGATATCAAGGAAGATGCGATGTACACCTTTACGGGAGAGACTGTGGCTTCATTTTGTGAGAAGACTCCAGAGTTGTCCCTCTTTTATAAACTAATGGATGAGTGTGGGGAAACGGCTTTGTTGGAGGTGTACGGCCACTTTACCTGTTTTGCACCTACGAATGATGCGATTAATAAATATCTGGCAGAAAAGGGCTTGTCATGGGACGGCATGAGTCTGGAGCAGAAGCAAAAGATTGTCTACAATAGTGTAATACGTAATGCGACCAAAGAAATTTTAGTGGATGAATTTGAAGAAGGCGCATTGTCTGAACCCACGTTGTCGGACCGGTATTTGCTTATCTCTTTCGGTAAGGAAGGGGAAGAACGGCGTATTTACGTCAATGAGAAGTCTACGCTTATCAGTGGGGATCACGAAGTGCATAACGGAGTAGTCCATATTGTAGATGAAGTTATCGAACCTTCCGAGAAAACTTTGTTGGAGACACTGAGAGTGCACGGTGGATTTGAACTTTGGGCCGAAGCATACGAGGCTTCCGGTTGGGCGGATGAAATGACGGAACTTTATGACGAAGATTATGTGAATTCCTTTAATACGGACAAGTACCAGATCATAGGGTTGGTCTTGGCTGTTCCCGAAAAACTGAAGTTAGGTTATACGATGTTTTGCGAAACGGATGAGCTTTTGAAAGCGAACGGTATCACGGATCTTCCCAGCATGGAGAACTATGCCAGAACGTATTATGGTTCGGAAGATTTGGGGAACTACAAAAGTAAAAACAACCCTTTGAACCGTTTTATAGCCTATCACATGCTGAATCGCCAAATGGCTACTAACTCGTTTTTATACACGGGGGAAACGACTAATCCCGATTATGCCGATGAACGGACGGAATATTATGAAACGATGTACACTTATCGTTTGATAAAAATCAAGGCCGGCAATAGGCTTAATGCCAAAAACAGCGATAATACTTCGTTAAGGGTGATTGAGAAGGAAAGTAACGTAGATGCGATCAACGGTTTCATACATACTTTAGACGGCATATTGGTATATGACGAAGAAGTCATGGAAAAAGACGTGCTGCATGAAAGAATCCGTTTCGACTTCTTTGCTTGCATACCTCATCTGACGAACAACAATATACGTTGGAAGTGCTATGGCAGTACGCGTCCGGAAGGTACGAACGGATATACGGTGACGCCGGAATTCTGCGGCGAATATTTTACCTATAACGATGCCGGAGTCTGTGTTTTTCAAGCGGATGATGCTTGGGCCGATTTCCAAGGAGATGAATTGGTGATGCAGGAAAGCTATGATTTTACGTTGCGTATGATTCCGCTGCCTCCCGGTGACTATGAAATGCGTATCGGTTATAACTCCGGCGGTACGCGTGGAATGGGACAAATGTATGTGGACGGAAATATTGCAGGTACTCCTGTGGACTTGAGAATCAACGGTGACGATCCTCGCGTGGGTTGGGTAAAGGACAGTGAGACCAATGACGACGGGGTCGAGAATGACAAGATGATGCGCAATCGGGGATACATGAAAGCGCCGGAAGCTTTATGGTATTGGCATGGAGGATGGGATAATGTGCCCATGCGCGATGTAAGTTTTGCTTTGCGTTACATCGTGGGACAATTCCATTTTGAGGAGTATGGAGCACATACGTTCCGTGCAAGGAGTGTGGACTTTAAGGGGCGTGGTTTTCAATTAGACTATATTGAATTTATTCCTACGGATATGATTAGGGATGAAGGACGTGATTAAATAAGGAAATGAACGTATGAGATATAAAGGTATAATTTGCCTGATATTAGGCATCGGAGGTTCAATCGTTTCTTGTAACGATGACTGGGATGAACATTACAGCCGGAACGGAAGCATCCCTGAGGTAAGTTTAATGGATATGATTCTTAATGATAGTCAGTTGACCAAGTTTAGTCAAATCCTGATGAAGACAGGTGCGGACTCTTTGCTGACCTCGACACAGACTTATACGGTTTGGGCTCCAGTCGATGAAGCGCTGTCTTCTGTGGATATGGATGACGAGGCTGCGTTGCAACGAATGGTAAAGAATCATATAGCCCGTTATTCCAATTCGACTGCAACAGAAGTCGGGAAGTCCATATACATGTTGGATGGGAAAGTCATGTCGTATGAGTCGGCAGATGTATTCAACGGCATATCCATTGTGCAGAAGGATATATTGGCACAAAACGGAATTTTGCATAAGTTGAATGACACCATACCTTATCGTTATAATTTCTGGGAGTATATTTCCACTCAAGAGAATTATTCAAAGATATATGACTTTATAAACCAGTTCTCGGAGAAAATCTATGTTTCGGGAGGGAGTAATAAGAAGGACTCTGTTTTTAAGGACTATAATCGCCTGTTGCAGAATTATTATTATGGAATAGGATGGATTCACGATGAAGATTCTGTGTATACCATGATCTTACCGGACAATGAGGCTTGGGATAAAGCGTATGAGCAAGTCAGTCCCTATTTCAAAGTCTATAATGCCGATGAAGCTGTGGCGGATTCTATCACGAAAGTACAGACAGGGCAGGCCATTGTATATGAGACCGGCATCGATGGCGTTGTCATACAGCGCACCCCGGACATAGATTCCTTTTTCAGAGGAAAAAAGGTTCTCTGGGTCAGTGACCAGGGAGAGGGTCACGGCGTCTTCGTAGCCTTCTTTTTCAGAAAAATCAAATCCACATCCATTATTGATTATTTCAATACAAAGAAGATTATCTTTTTTGCGGATATGTGCTTTTACCCAAATATCCTTTCCTTGGGTCCCATATTTTAACGCATTATCGACCATATTCATTATTACTTGTTGT
>ENA-ORSL01001368-ORSL01001368.1-human-gut-metagenome-genome-assembly--contig:-NODE-1368-length-20791-cov-4.361400_pt1 | contig 20791 bp, 19 predicted proteins | sample MGYA00242190_ERZ509157 | MGnify/ENA primary metagenome ERZ509157 (study PRJEB26280, sample SAMEA2338664) | human gut metagenome | biome: human gut; feature: human-associated habitat; material: faeces...
CCGCCATATCGCGCACCTGATACATCACGTCCGCAACGGCATCGTGCAGCGCGGCGAGCGAATCGTCATAGCGCGACAGCTTCGCCAGCGCCCGCTCCGCCTGTCCCAGCAGCTCCGCCGCACCGTCCGCACCGTCGCCGCCGTCAAGGCAGGCGTTGGCTTCCTGCAAGCCGTCGGAGAGCTTCTCCGCATTTTGCAGGAGCTTGCGGCGGCTTTCCAGCTCGGTGTCCTCGCCGACCTTCAGCTCGGCGCGGGTGATCTCGTCGATCTGATAATTCAGCGTCTCCATGCGGCGCAGCTTTTCGCCCTCGTCCATGGACAGCCGTTCGATCTCCCGCCGCAGCTTCTGCACGGCTTGATAGCGCTCGGTGTAGGCGGAAAGCGCCTCCGCGTCGCAGGCAAAGCCGTCGAGGAAGGAAAGATGGTAATTTTCGTCAAATAACGAGGCAGAATCATGCTGCCCGTGGATGTTAATCAGTCGGATGCCGAGCTTTTTCAGTTGGCTCACGCTGACCGGCACGCCGTTGACGCGGCAGAGGTTCCTGCCGTCGAGATAGATCTCGCGCAGCACGACCGTTTCCTCCTCGTAGGGGACGGCGTTTTCCTCGAACCACGCCAGCCGTTCCACGCCGTCAAAGATCGCGCGGACGGAGGCTCTGTTTTCGCCGGTGCGGATCATGTCGCGGTAGGCGCGTTCGCCCAAAATCGCGGAAATGGCGTCGATAACGATGGATTTGCCCGCGCCGGTCTCGCCGGTCAGGACGTTGAAGCCCGACGTGAAAACGATGTCCGCCTGCTCAATGACGGCGATATTCTCGATATGCAGCAGCCGGAGCATGGCGCAGCCTCCTTTTTCAGTCGAGCATCCGATGGATTTCGTCGCAGAAATCCATTGCCGATTCGTTATCGCGCATAATGACCAGTGTGGTGTCGTCGCCGGAGAGCGTGCCGACAACCGAGGGCATATGCAGCGCGTCGATGTTCGCGCCCGCCGCCGCACCCAGTCCGGGCATCGTCTTGATGACGACCAGATTCTGCGCGCAGTCGATCGAGGTGACACACTCGCGGAAGATCACGCGAAAGCGGGAGTCGAAGCGGTCGCCCTCATGCTTGTGCGGCGCGCTGTAGCGGTAGCCGCCCAGCCCGTCGAGCGACTTGACGATGCGCAGCTCCTTGATGTCGCGGGAGACGGTCGCCTGCGTGCTTTTATAGCCGCAATCGTGCAGCTCCTTGAGAAGCTGCTCCTGCGTTTCAATGCTTTTTTCGGAGATCAGCTCCAAAATTTTCTTCTGTCTGCCGGTTTTCATGAATCCACCTACCTGAATTTATTTTTCACTACATCGAAGAATTCCCGACGGCTCAGTCGGACAAGTCTCGTAACATACTTGGAACGGGTGACGGTGATACGGTCGCCGGTGTTCAGCCGCAGCGCCCGTCCGCCGTCTACGGACAGGAAGGCATTTCTCCGTCCGATCCGCCCGATCTCCACCGTAATGCAGCGTTCGGGCGACGTGACGATCGTCTTGGTCCGCATATCGTGGGCGCAGATGGGCGTGATGATAAAGTTATTCGTCGTCGGCTCCACGATCGGTCCGCCGGCGGACATGGAATAGGCGGTCGAGCCGGTGGGGGTGCTGACGATCACGCCGTCGCCGCCGAAATTCATGATCTCCACACCGTCGCAGCTCACCGCCATCTGCACGATCCGCGCGACGGCGCCCTTGGTGATGACTGCGTCGTTGAGCGCGTCCTCCTCCAGTACGGTTTTCCCCTCGTGCTCAACGCGGACGCGGAGCATCATGCGCTCCTCGACGGAATAGTCGTCCCGCGCAAGCCGCGCAAGCTCCGAAAGCTCGCTGCTCTCCAGCTCCGCCATAAAGCCCATCGTGCCGATGTTCACGCCGAGGATCGGCACCTTGGCATAGGTCGCAGCCTTGGACGCGTGCAGGATGGTGCCGTCGCCGCCGAAGCAGATCAGAAGATCGGCATCGCGCAGCTCCTTGCTCAGGTCATGCAGCGCCACGTCCTCCGGCAGCTCGAAGCTCTTGTCTACATCGAAGGCAAGGCAGATCCGCGTCTCGATGCCTGCGTCGCGCAGAATCTGCTCCGCCTGATTTGCAAATTTGAAATTTCTGTCCCGATACGGATTCGGGGTCATAACAACCTTTTTCATAGCGTTTCATGTGCTGCTGCGACCAGCGCACGGACATCCGGCACGATCGCACCCTCGGGGAGCATCGACAAATGCCCCAAAAATTCAATATTGCCCTCCGGTCCCTTGACCGGTGAGAAGGTCAGATTGCGCAGCGTCAGCCCTAACTCCGCCGCCAGCGCCAGAAAGCCCTCCAGCACTTCGCAATGCACCGCGGGGTCGCGGACGACGCCCTTTTTGCCGACCTTGTCCTTGCCCGCCTCAAATTGGGGCTTGATCAGGCAGACGAGCTGCCCCGTCTGCTTGAGCAGTGCCTTGATCGCGGGCAGCACCAGCCGCAGCGAGATGAACGACACGTCCACCACGGAAAAATCCAGCGGCTCCCCGAGCCGCTCCGGCGTCACATAACGGATATTGGTCCGCTCCATGCACACAACGCGCGGGTCGGTGCGGATGCTCCACGCAAGCTGCCCGTAGCCGACGTCGATGGCAAAGACCTTTTTCGCGCCCTTTTGCAGCAGGCAGTCGGTAAAGCCGCCCGTGGACGCGCCCGAATCGCTGCAGACCCAGCCGTTCGGGTCAATGCCGAAGTCCCGCAGCGCCTTTTCCAGCTTCAGCCCGCCGCGGCTGACATAGGGGCAGTGGCTGCCGCGAATTTCAATGCTCGCGCTCTCCTCCCCCGCCGTGCCCGCCTTGTCGCACTTCTGCCCGTCCACATAGACCTCGCCGCTCATGATCAGTGCCTGTGCCTTGGCGCGGCTTTCACACAGCCCCTTCTGCGTCAGGAGCATGTCCAGCCGTTCCTTATTTTTCAAGCCGCAGCACCTCCTTCGCCGCCCGTGCCAGCGATTCGCCGTCCAGTCCCAGCAGCCGATGCAGCTCGGACACCTTGCCGTGCTGCACAAAGCGGTCGCCGATGTTGCAAAGACGGGTGGGCACGTTCAGCCCCTCCGTCCGCAGCAGCGCCGCGATCTCCTTCCCCGCGCAGCCGATACAGACCGCGTCCTCCGCCACGAGCAGGTGCCCCGTCTTGCGGACGGAGGCGGAGATCGCCGCCATATCGATGGGCTTGACGGACGGGAGCTTGACCACCTCGGCGGAAATTCCCTCCCGCGCCAGCAGCTCCGCCGCCTGCAAAGCATTGTTTATCATAATACCGTAGCTGACGAGCGTGATCTGCTCGCCGACCCGCAGAACGGGCTGCTCCGCCGCCTGCGTATACGCTCCGTCGCCGCCGCGGGGATAGCGCACCGCGACCGGACCGTCAAGCTGCGTCACCGCCTCGCGCAGCATCTGCCGCAGCTCCGCCCGGTTCGACGGGCACAGCACCCGCATATTCGGGATCGAGCGCAGATAGTTCACATCGAAAACGCCCTGATGCGTCTCGCCGTCCTCGCCGACGATACCCGCACGGTCCACGGCAAAAACTGCGTGGAGCTTCTGCATTGCAATATCCTGTAACAGCATATCATACGCGCGCTGCAGGAAGGTAGAATAGATTGCGACGACCGGAATCATTCCCTGCGCCGCAAGACCGCCCGCCATGGAAACGGCGTGTCCCTCCGCAATGCCGACATCGAAGCAGCGCTCGGGAAAGCGCTCGGCAAAGGGTGTCAGACCCGTCCCGTGCAGCATGGCAGCCGTGATCGCGCAGACGCGGGAGTCCTCCTCCGCGAGCGTGCAGAGCGTCTGCCCGAACGTGTCGGAGAAGGTGGTTTTCGGTGCGTCGAGCGGTTTACCGCTCTGCGGGTCGAAGGAGCCGATACCGTGGAAAATATCGGGGTTCTCCTCCGCCGGCGCGTAGCCCATGCCCTTGCGCGTGATAACGTGCAGCAGCACGGGGCAGTTGCATTCCTTGACGATGCGCAGCATATATTCCAGCCGCTGCACGTCGTGCCCGTCCACCGGTCCGTAATAGGCAAAGCCCATCTCCTCGAACAGTGTCGAGCCGAGCACCATCCGCTTCCAGCGGTCCTTGAGGCGGCTGGTGAAGTTATAAATTGCCCTGCCGCCGGGGAGCTTCTGCGTCACCGTGCGGTAGGCTTTTTTCAGGCGAAAATATCCCGGTCGCAGCCGCAGCTCGGATAGGTAGCGCGACATTCCGCCGACATTTTTCGTAATGGACATCCCATTGTCGTTCAGAATCACGATCAGCGACTCGTTCGTCTCGCCCGCGTCGTTCATCGCTTCGTAGGCAAGCCCGCCGGTCATTGCGCCGTCGCCCATAAGCGCGATAATATGCTGCTTTTTGCCCAGCAGCGTCCGCGCCCGCGCCATACCCAGCGCCGTGGAGACGGCGGAGGAGGCATGACCCGCGATAAAGGCATCGCAGCCGCTCTCCTCCGGCTTTGGGAAGCCTGCCATGCCGCCCAGCGCCCGCAGCGTCGCAAAGCCCTCGCGCCGTCCCGTCAACAGCTTGTGCACATAGGACTGGTGCCCGACATCAAAGAGCAGCCGGTCCTTCGACGTGTCAAAAACACGTTCGAGTGCCACCGTCAGCTCGACCACGCCGAGGTTGGACGCAAGGTGCCCGCCGGTTTTGGCGACATTCTCCACCAAAAAGCGCCGAATCTCGCCGCAGAGCTGCACAAGCTCGGACCGGTTCAGCGCGAGGAGATCGTCTCTGGAATTGATTTGATTCAGCAAATTCAAGCTTACACAACCTGTCAAGCGCCGCTTATTTCCTCTTTTTGCATCGGAACAGCGACTTTATGTAGTAGATCGGTTTGGAAACAAGGAATACGACACGCGTTGCCTGCTTCATGGCAATGCCCTTACCGCACGCCTTGCCGCCGATGGTCAGCCCCGCGACGAGCGCGGACATGATGAGCTGTCCGACGCTCTCGGAGGTAAAATTCGACAGTGCCTTGACCGCAATGACCGCCGATGCCGAGCCGGATACAACGCCGCAGATGTCGCCCACGACGTCATTGCAGAAGCTCGAAACCTTATCCGCATTGCGCAGCAGATGCAGCGCCTCCGCCGCACCGGGAACCTTTTTTGCCGCCATGGAATGAAACGGTTTTTCTCCGGCGCTCATGACTGCCACGCCGATAATATCGAAAAGAATGCCCAGCAGCACAATCAGCAGCAGGACAATAAACGCCCCGACAGTTCCGGCATCCTCCAAAACCAGCGAGGAAGAAAAGGAGATTGCCGAGGAGATAATCATTGCAACGAAAAAAATCGTTACGATCCAGCGCACATTGCTGTCTTTCTTGGTTTTCTTTGTTTTACTTCGGGGTTTTTCGTCCTTTGCCACAATAAGCCTCCAAAAAAATTGCGCCTTTCGGCGCAGGGAATCGGGGAAATACTTCCCCAAAGGAAAAGGGTGGCAGCAGATAAAGTAAATCTTGCGGCTTAGGTCGGGTTGGATTTCCCCTTTGGCTGCCGCTCGTCGCCGATCGGTCGTTTCCGTTTGAAGCCGCGTCGGAGCGTTACCGCCCTCCGATACCCGATTGCCACTTAGTCCGCACTGCAATCCTTTATCTGCCCTTTGGGGAAAAGACAGCCTAGGTGTTTTCCACAACATCAAGCGACGGCTCTATCCTCTTTTGCAGGCAAGATTTCAAGGGGCAATATCGCTCTCGGCCGCGGCCACGGTCGGAAACGCTTCGCTCCCCAATCCCAGCTTACCCACGCAAGGCAGGCTACACTGCACACAGCACACGATTCTGCGCACCGCGATGCAGGTTCTATTCCTGTCTCGTACGCAGTCCGGGCATCCCCAAACGGGGACACTGTACGGCTGTCGCACGATAGCAGGTCTCCACGGAATCCGGGTCGGTTGGTATATGCCGTTACACCTCGCCCGAAAACCTTAACCCCCAGCACCCACCCTAATCTGGGCGAAAAAAGCAAGCACCAGGGACTTCATCGATATGCCCTTTAAAGGATTTTTAGGCCCTTCTTCGAAACCGGCGCGCTCTGACTAGGATACTGCGCCACCGCCGCTATCATAGCACAGCTTTCAAGAATATACAAGCGGTTTTAATCGCTGAATTCGGAATTATTTTAATTTTTATATCCCGTTTTGAGCGATCATCCTCTCGATTCCGCAATTTTGTATATTTTTGAAATATTTTTTCATCTGTTTTGAAAATGGATATACATTGTATAACCAAAAAGAGCGCCCGTTCGGGCGCTCTTCAGACTGCCAAAAAAGTCCGTAACCGTCAAAATCGGTTAACAATTTATGGGGTTTTGTTCTCTGCGTTTTGATTTACAAAAAACAGAGTATCCAAATGTCTGTGCGATGACGAAGAAAGCTTTGCTATGCTGCTTGCCGATAAAACCAACGCAGATATTCTCAAAGAGAAAAAACACATTGAGGGTGAGCTGCAAAAAGTGTATGGTTCGCAGTGAGCAGGTGGCGGAGCTGTGCATTAAGTGCTATGAGGACAATGTATCGGCAAGCTGAGCGACGAGATGTTTATGAGGTTTTCGGGCAATTACGAGACGGAATGGTCAGAATTGAAAGAGAAAATCTCTGCATACCGTAAACGCTTGTCGGAGGTGGAGGAAATGCAGCTCGGAAAAGAGAAATTCATTGCCGCCGTTCGGAAATTTATACAAATGGATAAGCTGACTGCACCGCTGCTGCGGGAACTCATTGACCGAATAGATGTATACGAGGTCACAGGCACGGGCAAAAACCGCAAACAGATGATAAAGATACACTATAAGTTTGTAGGGTATCTGGAGCTGCCGAGCCTTGGGAACAGGTATAACTACCGAGAAGAAACTTGCAAGGGCGTTGCCGTGGAATATGTTCCGAACGCACAATCGGCATAACAAAAAAGAGCAGGACAATTCCTGCTCATACATACAAAGAGGCACAAAAAGGCAAAAAGAAATCGAGTGTCCTCATCCAACTCTCAGGTTGGTTAAGAACACTCGATATGGTCCGAGTGACTGGATTCGAACCAGCGGCCTCTTGAACCCCATTCAAGCGCGATACCAAACTTCGCCACACCCGGATTTCGTTTGCTCGGGTATTTTATCACACTGCGGCGCGTTTTGCAAGCACTTTTTTCACTTTTTCTCGAAAAGTTTATGCGGATCGGTCGAATTGGCTGTTATACAGGTCGGCATAGAAGCCGCCGCGCTCCATCAGCGTCTCGTGGTTGCCGCTCTCGATCACGTCGCCGTCGCGCATGACAAGGATGAGGTCGGCGTTCTTGATCGTAGACAGGCGGTGGGCAATGACAAAGCTCGTTCTGCCCTTGGTCAGCTCATCCATCGCCCGCTGAATCAGCAGCTCCGTGCGGGTATCGACGGAGGAGGTCGCCTCGTCAAGGATCAGCATCGGCGCATTTTGGAGCATGGCACGGGCAATGGTCAGAAGCTGCTTCTGCCCGGCGGAGATGGTCGTGCTGTCAGAGAGGACGGTGTCGAAGCCCTTGGGCAGCGAATGGACGAACTTATCCAATCCGCAGGCGCGGCAGACACGCTCAAGCGCCTCGTCCGTGATGCCCTCCATGTTAAACACTAAGTTTTCGCGCACCGTGCCCTCGAAGAGCCAGGTATCCTGCAAAACCATGCCGAACAGGTCATGCACCGTCTCGCGGCGCAGGTCGGAGATCGGCACGCCGTCGATGCGGATGCTGCCGCCGCACGTCTCGTAAAAACGCATCAGCAGGTTAACCATCGTGGTCTTGCCGGCACCGGTAGGACCGACGATCGCAACCTTCTGCCCGGGCTGCACCTGCGCGGAAAAATCGCGGATGACGAGCTTATCGGGCGTATCGGGATAGCTGAAGCGGACGTGATCGAAGGTGACCGCGCCGCGCACGCTCGGAAGCTGCGTCTGCTTGCCGTCCTCGTCGTCAAGCTCCTCGCTCTCCAAGAATTCAAACACGCGGTTTGCCGAGGCGGAGGCGGTTTGCAGGTTGGTCATGCTCTGCGCGATCTGTGTCAGCGGCGAGGTGAACAGGCGGACGTAGATAATGAACGAGACAATCACGCCGAATTTGATGACATTGTTCAGCACCAGCATCGAGCCGAACACGCAGACGGCAACGTAGGCGACGTTTCCGACGACGCTCATGAGCGGCTGCATCATGCCCGAGAGGAACTGCGACTTCCAGTTGGCATTGTAAACGGTGTCGTTGAGGCGGTCAAAGCGCTGCTTTACATGATTTCCAGCACGGGAGATACGCACGACCTCGTGTCCCGAATACATCTCCTCGACATAGCCGTTCAGGTCGCCGAGGCTCTGCTGCCGTTCGCGGAAATAGCGCTGCGATCTGCTCATGATGAACAGCACGGCAAACAGTCCGAGCAGCGTCACGCCGAGCGAGATCAACGCAAGCCGCCATTCGGTCACATACATCATGATGAGGCAGCCGACAAACTGCGTCGAAGCGCTGATCACGGTCGGCAGGCTGTTGGTGAGCGCCTGCTGGAGCGTGGAAACGTCGTTGGTAATGCGGCTGAGGATGTCGCCCTGCGACGTCGTGTTGAAGTATTTCTGCGGCACGCGGTTGATCTTCTGCGACAGCTCGCTGCGCATCTTCTTGGAGAGCTTCAGCGTCACCGTCGCCATGATATAGTGCTGCGTGAAGGTGGACAGAGCGCTGACCCCGTAGATCACCGCAAGAAAAATACCGATACGGGCAATGGCTGCCATATCGATGCCGCCGAGCAGTCCATCCGTCATCAGGTTGGTAATCTGCCCGACCTTATCCGGTCCGATGATCGTCAGCACCGCGCCGAGTGCCGCCAACAGCAGCGCCGCAAATGTCGCCGTCAGGTCACGGGGGCGCATATAGTTTTTCATTTTCCGAAGGGCTGCGCCGAGGTCGCCCTTCTCCATGGAACGATTCATGGGATGCATACTCTCGCCTCCTTTATGCAAGCTCCGCAGCGCTGAGCTGGGAGGTTGCGATCTCGCGGTAGACCTCGCAGGAGCGCATCAGCTCCTCATGCGTGCCCATCCCCGCGATCTCGCCGCGGTCAAGAACGATGATACGGTCCGCGTGGCGAATGGTGCTGATACGCTGGGCGACGATGATCTTCGTCGTGTCATGCAGCTTCCGCTCCAGCCCGCCGCGCAGCTCCGCGTCGGTCTTGTAGTCCAGCGCGGAGAAGCTATCGTCGAAAATCAGGATCTCCGGCTTGCGGGCAAGGGCGCGGGCGATGGAAAGGCGCTGCTTCTGTCCGCCGGAAACGTTGCGTCCGAGCTGGGCGATGTGATATTCCGTGCCCTCGGGGAGCTTTTCGACGAATTCCGCCGACTGCGACAGCGCGACGGCATCCTTGACCGTCTCGTCGGTCTGCGGTGCAGCGCTCTCGCCGAACAGAACATTGTCGCGGACGGAGCCGGAGAACAGCACCGCCTTCTGCGTCACATAGCCGAGCTTATCATACAGCGCGTCGAATTGGTACTCCTTTACATTCACGCCGTCCACCAGCACCTCGCCCCGCGTCGCGTCGTAAAAGCGCGGGATGAGGCTGATGAGCGTCGTTTTGCCGCTGCCGGTCGCGCCGATGATTGCAAGGGTCTGCCCCCGCTCGATACGGAAGCTGATGTCCGTCAGCTCCTGCTCCGCCGCGTTGGGGTAGCGGAAGGAAACGTCGCGGAATTCGACCGTTCCCGTCTCCGTGCCGTGTGTGACGCTGCCCTCCGTAACATCTGCGCGGCGGTCAAGGACCTCGTTGATGCGCTCCGCCGAGACCTGCGCGGCGGGCAGCATCATGAAGATCAGAATCATCATCATAAACGACATCACGACATAGGTCGCGTAGGTACTGAACACGACGACCTCACCGAACATTTCCACGCGCCCCTGCACATCGGCGATTTGGTTGATGAGCGCCGCGCCGACCCAGTAGATGGCAAGCGTCAGCCCGTTCATGCCCAAGACGAGCATCGGCTGCATGACGGACATCAGCCGCTGGTTTTTAAGCTGGGTGTTCATCATCTGTGTGTTCGGAACGTCGAACTTTTCCGTCTCGAAGCTCTCGGCGTTGAAGGCGTGGACCACATTGATGCCCGTCAGATTCTCGCGGGCGACGCGGTTGATCTTATCGGTCAGGCGCTGGACGATACGGAAGCGCGGCACGCACGTCACCACGACCGCCAGCACCGTGGCGCTGATGGCCACGACGAACGCGCAGGTGACTATCGACAGCTCCCAGCTCTTTTGGAGAATTTTGATCACTGCCCAAACCGCCATGACGGGCGCCTTGATGAGCATTTGCAGCCCCATGGCAATGAGCATTTGAAGCTGTGTAATGTCGTTGGTCGTGCGGGTGATCAGGCTCGGGACGGAGAAATTCTGCAATTCCTCCTTGCCGAAGTCCATAACGCGGTAAAACAGGCGTGCGCGAGTGGAGTAGCTGAAGCCCGCCGCCGTTTTCGCCGCCAAAAAGCCGCAGCCGACCGACAAAACGGCACTCGCAAGGGTGCAGCCGAGCATCTTCAAGCCCACCTTGAGGATCTCCGCGGTCTGACTGCCCTGCTGTGTGATCAGCCCCGTCAGCTCCTTCATAAAGTCCGGCAGGGCGAGGTCAAAATAGATCTGTCCCAGCACAAGCAGCGCACAAGCCACCGCCATCTGCATCTCGCGCCGCCGCATTCTTCTGAGTAATTTCAGCATTGCGTTCCCTCCGTTTTCGCAGGCAATCCCTGCAGCATTTGCTCCAAATTGGAATTGACGGTCTCCAAACAATGCCGAAGCGTTTCCATCGACGCCTCATCCAATCCGGCAGTGATCCGTCGTCCGAACTGCAGCTGCAGTGCGCGTCCCTTTTCGATGATCGGTTCCGCCTTCTCCGTGCAGAACAGGCGGCAGACCCGACGATCATCCGGCTCCGAGCGCCGTTCGAGCAGTCCTTCCCGCACAAGCCGTTCGATATGGAACGACACAATGCCGGATTTCAGAAAGCGAAAGCGGCAGACGTCACGCGCCGTGTTGCAATCCGGATTGTTGGCAAAAAACATCAGAATATCCACCGCAGTCTCCGGCATATCCAGCTCCGCGCAGAGCGGCTGCATCATTGCATTATATACGCCGGTAAACTTTTTTGCGAAGGTTGCCATCTGCGGACCCTTCATTCGGCTTCGCCTCCTCTGATTATTCTAAATTTGAACGTTTCAATTCTAAGACTTCCCACGTGCGAAGTCAATAACCAAATTGTAAACAATTTCGGAATATTTCAAAACAAAATCTCCGACCTTGCCACGGCAAGGTCGGAGATCCCTTTCATTTTTTCTTATCGGAGAGCTGCTCAATAGAGTCATGCAGCTCCCGCAGCAGCTCGCCGAGCGGACGGCTGCTCGAAAACGGTCGGAAGAAATGGTACTTTTCCGCCCGCTGCTCGTGGCTGCGGCGAATCTGCGCCTTGATGCGCTCGTAGCGGACAACGACGTTGTTCTCCTCGGCAAAATGCTTGAGCTTGGACACAATCCTCAGCGAATGTGCCACGTCGATGATGAACACGCCGAAAAACACGCCGATAAAGAAGGAAAATGCAAGATTTCGGCTGAGCCACGCGAGGGAGCTTTTGATGTACGGATGCACGAAAAAATCATACGCCGCGCCGCAAAGTCCCCAGATCAGCGAGAACTTCGGGCAAATCACGCCCTCGATGTTGCCCCACTGGTTCGTGTAATCCCAAAGGCGCACCTTATTGACCTTCAGTGAGAGCATACCGGAGATGTACTCGATCAGCGTCATCAGCAGCGCCATCAGCACGATCACGAGCACCTTGTTCCACGTCGGGTCGTTCAGCAGCGGACGCTCCTCCAGCGAGGCGATGAGATACAAAATGCACAGTCCGCTGCCGTAGAGCGGGAGGTACGGACCGGTGCAGAAGCCGGGATTGATCCACTTGCGTTCGGGGTTCGCCGCCGAGAAAAAACGGCGGAAAATGACCTCAATCCCCCAGCCGATCACCGAGCCGATAAAAAACAAATAGGCAAGCTTCAGCAGAATGTTCATTGTGCCCCTCCGTTCGCGTCAGGCGGTCTTTTTTCTTTTATGGTGCAGGAGCCAACCCCACGTCAGCAAGCCGCAGATTGCCACGTTGCAATAAAACGAAATGCCGCGTGAGAGCAGATTGAAGCTCACGGGGTCGGGAAAGAACCCGCCGCAGATCGACACAAACAGCCAATCCGCCGCGCCGATCGCACCGGGCAGCGGTACGGCATTCGAGCCGAGGTAGACATAGCTCTGCCCGATAAAGACGTTAAGCGCCGTGCCGAGCCGACCGCCGAGCGCAAGGAACACCAGCGCCGATACCAGCAGCATACACACGCGCTGTCCGACGTTGTACGCCAGCGCTTTTAGCATCATCGGCGCATTGCCGCGTGCGGAACGTGCGCAAAGGTCATAGCGCTCGATCCACTGCGCCAGCCGTTCCCGCCGCTCGTCAACGTTGCGCATCAGCCGCAGCCGCGCCAGCCGCGAAATACAGGCGTCGGCAAAGGCGTGCACCAGTCGCGGGCGCAGAAGCAGCAGCACCAGCAGCACCGCCAGCGCTCCTTGAATCAGCGCGCCGAGCAGGACGAACACCTTCGCTCCCGTCGGGAAGGTCAGAAACAGCGCCGGCTTAATCAGCACGCAAATCAGCGTCACCAAAAACAGCGCCGCCTCATACATGATGAGGTTCAGCAGCAGCGCGACCGATGCCGCCTCCATCGGGATGTCATCGGTGTACATACAGTAAGCGGAGACGGGCTGCCCGCCGGAGGAGGACGGCGTGATTGCGGAGAAAAACAGGTCTGCAGCGCCGAACACCAGCCCGTGGGAGAAGGGACGGCGATAACCGAGATGCCCGCAGATCATCCGCAGGCTCTCGCCCTCGCAGCAGATGATGCCCAGCATACTGAGGAACGCCGCCGCAAGCAGCCAAATATTCGAATTTTCGCAGCATTGCAGGAAGCCGGCGAAGGAGAAGCCTTGGCTCGTCGTCTGCACCGCGACGGTCACCGCCGTCAGGCACAAAAACACCGCCAGCCAAAGCACGCGCTTTTTTGTCACAGCCGCACCTCCCCTGCCGCGAAGCGTATCGCAATAGAATTCATAGCAGTTCCCTTTTCGTCGTAATTGTTTTCAGTATACCACAGTACGTCTCAAGTTGCAATCCCCAATAAATACACATAATATATCTCCGCGAAATTTAACGGTATATAATGCGGCGGTGCACCGTTCGAACATTCAGTCTTGCAATCAAATCCGTTTCGGGGTATGATGTAGATGAATCAGAGGAAAGGGGCGGCAATGGCGACGATTTTGATCGTTGACGACGATGTCAGCATCGGCAATAAGGAATATATTGAATCCGTTTGGGGCATCGGCTTTCGTCTGATCGTCTAAGCCCCGCACATCGGCTTCCCTGTGTAAGGGGTCTGTCAGCAAAGCTGACTGAGGGGTTTCCGTTTATTCCAATCCGTGCCGAGGGCACACCGACATAATTCACTGTTCACCATTCACCGTTCACAGTTCACTTGACGACAATGCCTGCACACGGGGCGTCGGGGACGCCGCCTACGTTTTCTATCGGCAGGAGCATTTCACCGTCCGTGCGGAGGACTATCCGAACGTCGGCACAAACCCGACGCGGCTGGTCGTTTACTTTTCCCGCATGGGTCACTACGGGAAAGACACGGGGCGCTGCCCCGTCACAAAATAAACAGGAGGTCTGCAAAAATGGCAAAATCGACCGACCCCGCATTACGCCGCAGCGTGATCTACGAGCTTTACGTCCGCAGCCATACGCCCGAGGGGACGTTTCGGGCGGTGATCCCCGACCTCGATCGGATTCGGGCGCTGGGAACGGACATTCTTTGGCTCATGCCCATCCACCCCATCGGCATTGAGAACAAGAAAGGCTCGCTGGGCTGTCCGTACGCCAACCGCGATTACCGCACGGTCAATCCGGAATACGGCACGATGGAGGACTTCCGTCTGCTCGTGGACGAAATTCACAAGCGCGGCATGAGGTGCATCATCGACGTTGTGTACAATCACACATCACCCGACGCGACGCTGGTCCGCGAGCACCCCGAATTCTACTACCGCAAGCCCGACGGCAGCCGCGGCAACAAGGTCGGCGACTGGACGGATGTCGTCGATTTGGACTACGGCAACCGTGCGCTGTGGGACTATCAGATCGAGTCGCTCCGCTTTTGGGCGGGTATCGTGGACGGCTTCCGCTGCGACGTGGCGAGCACCGTCCCCGTGGAATTTTGGCTGGCGGCGCGGGAGGCGGTCAAGGCGGTACGTCCCGACGCGGTCTGGCTGGGTGAGAGCGTCCATTTGGCGCACATCCGCGCCTTCCGCGAGCAGGGCTTCTACGCCGCAACGGACACGGAGCTGTTCGACGCCTTCGACATTCTCTATCCCTACGACCTGTGGACAGAGTTTGAGGACAGCACCGAGGGCAGAGCGCCGCTGCGTCTCTATTTCGACGCGGTGAATCGGCAGGAGCTGGGCTTTTGCACCGAGTATAACAAGCTCCGCTGCTTGGAAAATCACGATCAAGCCCGCGCCGCCGCCCGCTTCCCGAATGCGGCATCGCTCGCAGCATGGACGGCTCTGTGCTATTTCATGAAGGGCACGACCCTGCTCTATGCGGGGCAGGAATTCTGCGACACACACACGCCCTCGCTGTTCGAGCGCGAGCCGATCGACCGCAGCGGCAGGGACATCAGCGCCTATCTGCGGAGGCTTTGGGAGATCAAAAAGCAGCTCCCGACCGACGCGGTGTTTACCGTTGCCACCGATGACGCACAGGGTATCGTTTACGCCGCCTACAACGGCCCGTCCGGTCACGCGGCGGGCGTGTTCCCCTTGCACGGCAGCGGCGGCAGCATTTCCGTCCCGCTGGCGGACGGTACCTATCGCAACGCCCTCGGCGGTACACCGCTCACTGTCCGAAACGGCACGACGGAGGTAACGGAAACCGCGATCGTGCTGTTATAATCAAATATAAGCGGCTCCGAGGAGGTCATCCCCGGAGCCGTTTGAGCGTGTTGAAAAGCCTCCCCTGTACAATTGCAATGGTATAACCGCTCTCACTTGTCATTGCGAGGAGTGAAGCGACGTGGCAATCTCATGTAAAATGTTCCGAATTCGCCAAGGTTTTGCAGAATTTCAAAACGATTCTGCGAGATTGCCACGACCCCTTCGGGGTCTCGCAATGACAGACTCGGTGCTTTTTTGACAGACCGAAACGGCTACGAGGATACCCCTCGGAGCCGTATTGTTTGTGTAATGTTAGCCGTCAGCGGGGTTGACTGAGTGAGTGTAATCCGCGTCGTAAGCACCGGCATTCAACACCGTATGGGCGATTATCAATCGCCCGCAGATGGCACTTTCGTTCCATGCGTAGGGCGGGCTTCCCTAAGCCCGCCGACGGCAGCTTCTGTTTTGGGGCAAACCACATTTAAGTCCGTACAGCGGGCGGTCAATGACCGCCCCTACGGATTCTGTCGAGACTTTCTACACGCGGGGCAGCGGGAGATATAGAAAAGGACGGGCTTACGCCCGTCCTTTCATTGTAAAGGGGTTGAATTACTTGATGGTGCCCAGGTCCTTGACAGTGATCTCGACCTTGGGCATTGCCTCGGTGTCGGCAGAGACAACGATCTTGCCGTTGAAGATGTCCGCAACCAGGTTGTGGTAGTCTTCCTCGGTGAACTTGCCTTCCTCATACTGGGTGGAAGGAGCGAGCTGGACGTAGTTCTCTTCGGGGTTCTCGGAAACGAGGCCCAGAGTGATGACCTTGCCGCCGTAGTTCGCCCAGTTGCCATTGTCGATCAGCTCGGAGAGGAGCAGGTTGACGGTCTCAGCAAGGCCCTTCATCGCAGAGGTGACGGTCATGCCTTCAACACCGAACATAGCGTCGATGATCGGAGCCTGGTCGACGTCAACGCCGACGACCTTCGCGCCCTCGACCTTCGCAGCAGCTTCGCCGGCAGAGGTGAAGATGCCGCCGCCGCAAGCAAAGACGCACTCAACGCCGGAAGCGTAGATGGTGTCCATGTAAGCGGTGATGTCGGAGTCGCCGTAGAACTGGTTGCCATAGACATAGTCGATGGAAACGTCAGCGGTGTTGCCCAGCTCAACAGCAGCGGCGTTAGCGCCCTGCACGAAGCCGTAGCCGTAACGCATAACAGCGGGAACAGCCATGCCGCCGAGGTAGCCGAGCTTGGTGTAGCCGAGCTTCACAACAGCGTAGCCAGCCATGTAGCCGGCGATCTCTTCCTGGTAAACAGCGGAGAACAGGTTGGACGGATAGACCCAAGAGAAGTCATCGGACGTGCCGTGCGCATCCTGCAGATCAAACTCGGAAACGTCCAGAGCAATGTAGGTAACCTCGGGATAGAGCTCAACGGTCTCAACGATCGCGCCTGCGAAAGCGAAGCCCGGGAGCAGAAGGACGTTGTAGCCGTCAGCGACAGCCGCGTCGATCATGGCAACACGCTCAGCGGTGGAGTCGCCGGTCGGCTTGTAGTAGGTGAAGTCGACGCCGCGCTCTTCGCACCATGCCTTGCCTGCTTCGTAGGTGGTCTGGTTGAAGGACTGGTCGGTGATGTCGCCGTAGTCGGTGATCATCGCAACACGCCATGCGCTGTAGTCAACGCCGGTGTCTTCGGTGGGAGCGGGCTCATCGGTGGGAGCGGGCTCATCGGTGGGAGCTTCGGTGACTTCGTCAGTCGGAGCTTCGGTCGGCTCTTCGTTGCCCTTGCAGCCCGCAAACAGGCATGCAATCATGGCAACCGCGAGCAGAAGTGCTAACAGTTTCTTCATTTTCTTACCTCCAAATTTTTTATAGCGGTAATCCGCTTGATACATTCTTACACAAAATTCCGTAAAAATCAAGACATATTTCAAAATTTGTGAAAAGTGCCTAAAATTACACGCCAAGATCGTCCTTCGTGAAGCTGAAAGGCAGCATATTTGTCAAAGAACTCTCGACGACCTTGCCGTCGCCCTTGCTGAGGTAGATCTTGAAATCGGGCTTGCAGAACTCCGCCATGACCTGACGGCAGATACCGCAGGGGGCACACAGCTCCGAGATCGGCGCACCCGCCGGACCGCCGACAATGGCGATCGCCGTAAAATCGCGCTCGCCGTCGTAGATCGCTCTGAAAAAGGCGGTGCGCTCGGCACAGTTGGTCGCGCCGTAGGAGGCGTTTTCGATGTTGCAGCCCTGATAGACCTTGCCCTCCCGCGTCAAAAGGGCGGCGCCGACGGCAAATTTTGAATAAGGAACATAGGCGTGCTCTCTGGCTTCAATCGCCAGCTCTATCAGCTTGATCGGTTCCATCGTGCCCCTCCTTACAGAATCTCGCCCGCGAAGCTCTTGCCTGCCGTCTCGTACCTCACGCCGAGCAGCTCGGCGACGGTCGCAGCGATGTCGGCAAAGCTGGAGCGCGTGCCGAGATTGACGGGCTTGACCCTCTTGCCCGCGATCAGCAGCGGCACATACTCACGGGTGTGGTCGGTCGTCGCGGTATAGGCAGGGTCGCAGCCGTGGTCGGCGGTGACCATAACGATGTCGTCCTCGCTCAGCCCCTCGACAAACTTGCCGAAGAAGCCGTCGAACTCCGTCAGCGCGGCGGCGTAGCCGTCGATATTGCGGCGGTGACCGTAAAGCATATCGAAATCGACGAGGTTAATGAAGCAAAGACCGCGGAAGTCCCGCTCGGCATAGGTGAGGGTCTTGTTCAGACCGTCGGTATTGCCCTTGGTGTAGACGAATTCCGTCATGCCCTCTCCGGCAAAGATGTCGTGGATCTTACCGACGGCGAGAACATCCTGTCCGGCAGCCTTGATCGCGTCGAGAACGGTCTCTGCGGGCGGCTCAAGGGAGAAATCGTGGCGGTTTGCGGTGCGGGTGAAGCCGTCGGTCGGGTTGCCGATGAACGGACGGGCAATCACGCGTCCGACGCCGTGCTTTCCGGTCAGAATTTTGCGGGCAATGCGGCAGTATTCATAGAGCTGCTCGGGCGGCACGATGTCCTCATGCGCCGCGATCTGGAACACCGAGTCGGCGGAGGTATAGACGATCAAATCGCCCGTGCGCATATGCTCGGCGCCGTACTTATTGATGACCTCCGTGCCGGACCACGGCGCGTTGGCAAGGACGCCTCTGCCCGTCGCCTCGCGGAAGGGCTTCAGGACCTCCTCGGGGAAGCCGTCGGGATAGGTGGGCAGGGGGTTGGGCGAGATAATACCTGCGATCTCCCAGTGACCGATGGTGGTGTCCTTGCCCATGGAAGCCTCCTTCAGGCGGGCAAAGGCACCCTTCGGCGCGTCGCTCTTGCCGAGGAAATCCACGGAATCGATATTGCCCAAGCCGTAGGAGACCATGTTGGGGACGTGCAGTTGTGCAGAGGTCGCGCAGCTTCTCAGCGTATTGACGCCGAAATCGCCGAACTTCGCAGCATCCGGCATCTCGCCGCAGCCGCAGGAATCGAGTACAAACAAAAATACGCGCTTCATGGAAACTGATTCTCCTTTGTTAAAAATATGGGTAGCAAAGGGCGGCATCCGCCGCCCTAAGAATGCACGGGGCAGCTCCGATTCAATTCAGAACTTTACCCCAAAAGAGTTACTTTTCCAGCTTGACCGCTGTCTCCAGCGCGACCTGCATCATCTCGCGGAAGGAGGTCTGACGCTCCTCGGCAGGCAGCGCCTCGCCGGTCAGGATGTGGTCGGAGATCGTGCAGATGCACAGCGCATTGCCGTTCCACCGCGCCGCGGTCATATACAGACCGGCAGCCTCCATCTCGCACGCCATGACGCCCATCTTGCGCCACACGGGATTGGTCTTGAGTGCCTCGGGAACGCCCTCGTCGTCGTTGTAGAAGTTGTCGGTGGACAGGACGTTGCCGACATGGTAGGTCACGCCGAGCTCCTCGCAGGAGGCGACCGCCTGATGCAGCATTTCATACGATGCGATAGGTGCAAACACGCCGTCGATGTGGAACTGGTGGGCAAAATTGGAATCGGTGCAGGCGCCCTGTGCGATCACGATGTCGCGCACATGGATGTCGGGGTTCAGCGAACCGGCGGAGCCTACGCGCATGATATTCCGCACACCGTAGGCATTGAACAGCTCGTAGGAATAAATGCCGATGGACGGAATACCCATGCCGGACGCCATCACGGAGACCTTCACGCCCTTGTAGCTGCCGGTGTAGCCCTGCACACCGCGGACATTGTTGACAAGCTTCGCGTTTTCAAGGAAATTCCGGGCAATGTACTGCGAGCGCAGCGGATCGCCGGGCATCAGAACGGTCTGACCGAAGTCCTCCGGCGTCGCCAGAATATGGGGAGTCGGGTAATTCATGGGGTTGCTCCTTTCACACACTTAAATAAATACAGAAACGGCTTATTTCACCTTTCGGTGCTCACGGATATTGCGGATCCAGCACTTATGGCACATGGCAACGTAGCTGTCGTTGCCGCCGATGAAGAGCTGGGCGCCCTCGGTCACGATATAGCCCTCGCTGTCGATACGGGCGTTGGTCGTTGCCTTCGCGCCGCAGTCGCAGATGGATTTGATCTCGGTGATCGTGTCGGCGACCTCGAACAGGCGGTGGCTGCCGCTGAACAGCTTGCTCTGGAAATCCGTCCGCAAGCCGAAGCAAATCACGGGGATATTCTTCGTGTCCACGATGTCGCGTAGCTGGTCGATCTGCTCACGGGTCATGAATTGGCACTCGTCGACGATGATCACGTCCGGCTCGTCGCGCTCCTCAAACATCGTGCAGATATTCGCCGTGGGAGAGACGACCTCCGCCGGAGATTCCAGTCCGACGCGGCTTTTCAGAATAATTGCGCCGTCGCGGTCGTCTGCGGAGGGCTTAATGAGCCACACGCGCATTCCGTTTTCCTCGTAATTGTATTTCGTGATGAGCGCCTGCGCGGTCTTGGACGACCCCATCGAGCCGTATTTGAAATAGAGCTTTGCCATTGCATGACCCTCCGATGTTGTGATACAGTTCCATTATACAGGATGCTCTGCATTTATGCAAGGACAAAATTCCCGCCTCCTGCGGAAAAAACAGGTGCGGAAAAGTGCAAGAATCCGCTTGACGTATTGCGCGAAAAATGGTAAAATCATCAGGCGAGCCACGCCGCTGTGGTGGAATAGGTAGACACAAGGGACTTAAAATCCCTCGCCGTAAAAAGCGTACCGGTTCGATTCCGGTCAGCGGCACCAAGAAAAAAGCACGCTTCGGCGTGCTTTTTTCAACGAAATAAATCTCATTGGGATTTGTGAAATACCCTTCGGGCGTGAAATATGCCTTCGGTATGTGAAATACCTGCGGGCGTGTGATTTATTTCATTTCACATTGCGGCAGCAGAGCAATATTTCACAATTTTGAGCTTGCGAGATATTATTTCACATTCGGCAACAGCCGAATATTGCACCAAGAATACAGTTTTCCCGGTCGAAAAGAGCAGCCGAAAGGATGCCGCCAACTAATAGGGGCGATTATCAATCGCCCGCTGACGACACTTTCGTTCCATGCGTAGGGCGGGCTTCCCTAAGCCCGCCGTCGGCAACTTCTGTTTTGCCGCAAACTGCATTTCGGCTCGGTTCACGGGCGGTCAATGTGTATAGGGTAGTAACATAGGTAACAGAGAGGGAAGAGACATAGGTAACAGTTTT
>ENA-ORSL01001369-ORSL01001369.1-human-gut-metagenome-genome-assembly--contig:-NODE-1369-length-20778-cov-6.942431_pt1 | contig 20778 bp, 18 predicted proteins | sample MGYA00242190_ERZ509157 | MGnify/ENA primary metagenome ERZ509157 (study PRJEB26280, sample SAMEA2338664) | human gut metagenome | biome: human gut; feature: human-associated habitat; material: faeces...
GGCCGCCGTGGCGGGTCTGGACGACTGGGTGGCCGTCTTCGCGGAAAACGACAGCTTTCCGGCGGAGAAGCGGCTGGAGACCCTCGTCCGCCCCAAGCATGTGGTGTGCGGCGAAGAGAACATCGCCGGCGTGGTGGTGCCTGTGTTCCAGGAGCTGAGCTTCGAGGATATCCAATACGACGTGGCGGACTATCCCCTGTGGGTGGATACCGCGGCGGTGCGCCTGCGGGAGATCGCCCGGCTGGACGCGCTGGAAAAGACGCTGCGCCGTCAGGTGGAGCTGCTGGAGCAGGAGCTTCGTGCCACGGCCCAGCGGGTGAACCTGTTTGAAAAGGTGAAGATCCCCGAGGCCAAGGAGAACATCCGGGTCATCGGCATCTATCTGGGCGACCAGCAGACCTCCGCCGTGGTGCGGGGCAAGATCGCCAAGAAGAAGCTGCAGGAGGTGGGCCGATGATCGAAAAAATGAAGGTGGTCCACATCGTGGCGGCCGCCTCGGAAAAGACCACCCTGCTGGATCGGCTCCGTGAGCTGGGGGTCGTCCACTTTGCCGAAAAGGCCGGCGCCGACCAGCGGTATACAGAGCGCTTCGCCCAGTTGTCCCGTATGGCGCTGGCGCTGCAGGAGTATCCCAAGACCCCGCAGGAGACGACGGTGCTGTCCGACAGCGAATTTGAAGCCTTCTATCAGCAGCTGTCCGACTGCATGAGCCGCAGAAAGGCGCTGCTGGAGCAGCAGACCGCCGCCCATGCCGCTGCGGAAAAGCTGGCCGAATGGGGCCGCTTCGCTCCGACTGAGCTGCGGGAATTGAAGGAACAGGGCTGGGATATCCACATCTACCGCACCGACAAAAAGACCATGGCCGCCCTGGAGGCCGACCCGGACGTCCGCTTCGTGCGGCTGGCTCCGGTGGGCAAGATGCCCACGCTGGCGGCCTTCGCCCCCTTGCCTGCCGGATACGCCGCCACGGAGTTCCCCATCCCGGAAAAGGGACTGGACGAGCTGGAGCAGGAACAGCGTGATTGCGCACAGGGCCTTGCGGACTGCGAGACCTTCCTGACCCAGGCGGCGGCCCATCTGCCCAGCATCCATGACCAGATGCTCAAGACCCAGAACGCCGCCGAATACTCCGCCGTCAGCAACACGTCCCAGAGCCAGGACGGCCTGGTGTGGCTCAGCGGCTATCTTCCGGTGGATGACGCGGCGGGCTTCAAAAAGGCCGCCGCCGAGGCCCACTGGGCCTGGGCCATGGAGGATCCGGCGAACGACGACGACAAGGTGCCCACCAAGGTGCGGTACAACAAGGTCACCCAGCTGATGATCCCGGTGTTCGACATTCTGGGCACCGTCCCCGGCTATCGGGAGTACGATATTTCTTTCTGGTTCCTGGGGTTCTTTACCCTGTTCTTCGCCATGATCATCGGCGACGCCGGATACGGCTGCCTGTTCCTGCTGGCGGCGCTGGCGCTGACGGTAAAGAACAAAAAGGCTTCTACCGCCGTGCAGCTTCTGTGGGTGCTGTCCATCGCCACCATCATATGGGGTGCGCTGACCGGCACATGGTTTGGCCTGGAGCAGGCTATGCAGGTGCCCTTCCTGAAACGGCTGGTGATCCCCACCTTTGCCAACTACCCGGCGTACTTCAATGTCTCCACCACCACCCAGCAGAATACCATCATGAAGTTCTGCTTCATTCTGGGCACGGTGCAGCTGTCCCTTGCCTGCGTGATGAACATCCGCCGCAAGCTGAAGGAGCACGATCTCAGCTGGGTGGCCGATCTGGGCTGGCTGGCCGCCATCGACGCGCTGTATTTCGTGGTGCTGTATCTGGTCATCGGCCAGCAGGTGAACCTGATCCCCGTGGCCTGCGTGGTCATCGCGGGCTTCCTGCTGGTGGTGTGCTTCGGCGGCATGGCCCCGGACAAGACCTTTGCCCAGGGATTGAAGGCGGGCCTTGGCGACGCGTTTACGGTGTTCCTGAACACCATCAGCGCCTTCGGCAACATCATGAGCTATATCCGGCTGTTCGCCGTGGGCATGGCGTCTCTGGCCATCGCCCAGAGCTTCAACAACATGGCCTTCGGCTTCAAGGGTCCGCTGGTCATCGCCGCCATCCTGATCCTGCTGATCGGCCACGGGCTGAACATCGTCATGGGCCTGCTGTCCGTGGTGGTGCACGGCGTGCGGCTGAACCTGCTGGAGTTCTCCGGTCAGTTGGGTATGGAGTGGGCCGGTATTGCCTACGATCCCTTCAGAAAACGTGATAAAATCAAAAAATAAACGGATAGGAGATCAATTATGAGTATCGAATTTATTGGTATGGCCTGCGCTCTGGGCCTGTCCGCCATGGGCTCCGCGTTCGGTTCCGGCTTTGCCGCTCAGGCTTCTGTGGGCGCGTGGAAAAAGTGCTACGCCAACGGTAAGCCCGCTCCCTTCATCATGGTGGCCTTCTCCGGCGCACCGCTGACCCAGACCATCTATGGCTTCTTGCTGATGAACTTCATCCGCAGCGCCGTGGAGGGCGGCTGTGACGCGGTGCTGGCCATGTTCACCGGCATCTTTGCGGGCCTGGCCATCGGTCTGTCCGCCTTCTTCCAGGGCAAGGTGGCCGCCGCCTCTGCCGACGCGCTGGGCGAGACCGGAAAGGGTACCGCCAACTACTTCATCGTCATCGGTATTATCGAAACGGTGGCCCTGTTCACGCTGGTGTTCAGCCTTCTGCTGCTGCAATAAGCGCGTTTTGATACGCCGTATATACGGACGCAAAAGCCATCGGAAGCCGTAGGGCTTCCGATGGCTTTCGTTTGCGCAGAAAAGTTTTCGCTGCCTTTCGGCTGCGTGCTTGCTATACTTTTCTCAACAGCGCTTCGTGCAAACAACATGCTTTCCATGGGGGTAACGGGATGGAAAAACACGGCTCTTATGTATATCGCCCTATGAGGGGATGTACAACCTGCTGACCAATATTGCGGCCCAGCGCAGCAATGTGGAGCTGATGATCCACATCGGCAATCTGGAGGAGGGCCTGCAGGCGATCCTGGACAACCGCGACAAGCGCATCAACGCCATCATCTCCCGCGGCGGCACCACAGAGGTGATCCGCCGCTCCTGCAGTATTCCGGTATGCGACATCACCCCGTCCGCCTACGACATCCTGCGCACCATCCGGCTGGCCCAGGGCATGAGCGAGCGGTTCGCCGTGATCGGCTTCCCCTCCATATCCGAACCGACCCGGATGCTCTGCGAGATCCTGCAGTACGACTGTCAGGTCATCACCATTCACAGCGAGGAGGAGTGCAACCGGAGCCTTCAGCAGCTGAAGGACGACGGAATCCGGATCATCGTCGGGGACACCATTGCCGTGGATTGCTGCAAAAAATACGGAATGAGAGGGCTTTTGATCGTCTCCGGCATCGAGAGCGTGGAGAGCGCCATCAACAGCGCCGTGGAGATGCATCGCTATTATGCCGGCATCTCCCGGCGGGCCATGCTGCTGTCGGACGTGCTGCACAGCAGCGAGCTGCAGGTGATGATATACGATCCGGAAGGGCATCCGGTATATGACAGCGGGGAAAAGCTGCCCGCCTCTCTGCACAAGTATCTGCGTGAGCAGGTGCCCCATGTGCTGACGCAGAAGGTCATCAAGGTCAGCCAGCGGTTCGGCGGCGAGTATTACACCATCCAGGGCCGCACGCTGCACTCCGACGGCGACGAGTTCTGCGTCTACTTCGTGCAGCAGTCCACCAGCGCCGCGCCGGACAAGTACCGGATCCGCTATCTGGCGCCGGGGTCGGATATGCCCAACAGCTATCCCCTGGAGTATTATCTGGGCAACAGCCTCTATGCACAGGAGCTGCGGGGCATCTGCGAGCGCTATGCCGGAAGCGGGAAGCCGTTTCTGCTGGGCGGCCCGCCCGGCACCGGCAAGGATCGCTTCGCGCACTATATCTATACCCGCAGCAAGTGGAAGCACAGCTCCTTCGTCATCATCAACGCCGTAGAGTTGACAAAAAAGGGCTGGGATTTTCTGCTGAATAACGAGCACTCCCCTCTGACGGACGTGGGCGTGACCATCTATTTCAAGAATCTCCACCATCTGCAGCAGGAGCAGGCCCGGCAGCAGCTGCTGTATCTGCGCAACTCCCATGCGGCAAAGACCAGCCGCCTGTTGTTTTCCTATAACACCGGAAGCAGCGAGGTGCTGAACAACGAGCTGTACTACTTCCTTACGGAGGAAATGCATTGCATGCAGCTGCGCACGCTGCCGATCACCGCACGGCCGCAGGACATTCCGTTTCTGACGGCGCTGTACATCAACGCCTTTAATGTGCAGTTCGGCACCCGGGTGATCGGCCTGACGAAGGACGCCATGCTGACACTGCAGAATCAGACCTGGCCCCGCAATGTGGATCAGCTGGTTCAATTCGTGCAGAATCTGGTCATCAGCTCGGAATCCTCTTATATTTCCAATGAGGCGGTGCATCGGCTGCTGAATATGGAGGAAACGGCACATCCGGCGCTGGAAACTTACAGCATCGACCTGAACCGTCCCCTTGACGAGATCATCCGCCAGGTGGTGCGCACCGTCTATCTCTCGGAAAATATGAACCAATCCCACACCGCCAGGCATCTGGGTATCAGCCGCAGCACTGTGTGGCGCCTTCTGAAGGACTGAATTATTGTTATAAGAAGCCGTATAGACCATAAAAACATGGCCTATACGGCTTTTTAACATCATTTTTTCACTTGTCTATTTTGCACAAAAACAGACGGTCTCATTTCACAGCTGTATTAAATTGAAACACATCGAATTGTAAAATGTTTTATTTTGAAACGCACTGTCGTGTTTCGCATCTTTCGACAACCGGGGTAAAAATTGTACAATAAGGGCAAGCAAAAAGAGAAGATGTTTGACAAAAAACACAGGCGGGCTGTGCAGCGGCTCGCCATTCGGCTGGGACAGCTGCTTCGGGCGCTGCTGGCGGAAAACAGGGACAAGCGCCTGATGATCATCGGCGGCGACACGCTGCTGGGCTTCATGACGGCCATCCACTGCACGGAGCTGATGCCGCAGCGGGAGCTGGCCGACGGCATGGTGCTCTCCGCCCTGGAGAAGGACGGCGGCACCTATCAGGTCATCACCAAATCCGGCGGCTTCGGCAGCGACAAGCTGCTGCTGACCCTGTAAAACGCTCTGTTGGCAAAAGCAGCCGGGCGCTGCTGGAACGATACAATTTATGCTTCGGGAGGTATTTTGATATGTCACTGGAAAAATACAGCATGACCGTGCCGCGCACCGTTTACAGCGGCAAGGACGCACTGGAAAATCTGAAAACCATCGTGAAGGACGCCAAGAAGGTGGCCATCTTCACGGACCGCGGGATCCTGAGCACCGGTCTGGTGGATCTGCCGCTGGCAAAGCTGCAGGAGGCCGGCAAGGAGACGATCGTTATCTCCGATCTGCCGCCGGAGCCCACCTATATGCAGGTGCAGAAGCTGGTGGATGAGTTCAAGGCGTCCGGCGCGGACTTCATCGTGGCGGTGGGCGGCGGCAGCGCTATGGATACCGCCAAGCTGGCGAGCCTGCTGGCTACGGAGCGCTATACGGTGAAGGATCTGCTGGACGATCCCACGCTGGCGGTCAAGACGGTGAAAACCTGCCTGATCCCCACCACCGCCGGGACCGGCTCCGAGGCGACCCCCAACGCCATCGTGGCCGTCCCTGAGCAGGAGCTGAAGATCGGCATCGTCAACAGCAGCATGGTGCCGGATTATGTGGTGCTGGACGCGGAGATGATCCGTAAGCTGCCCCGCAAGATCGCCGCGGCCACCGGCATTGACGCCATGGCCCACGCCATCGAGTGTTTCACCAGCAACAAAGCCAATCCCTTCAGCGACATCTTCGCCCTGGAGGCGTTCGATCTGATCATGAACAACATCGAGACGGCCTGCGACGATCCGGACGCCATGGAGGCAAAGAACCGGATGCAGATCGCCGCGTTCTACGCCGGTGTCGCCATCACCTGCTCCGGCACCACCGCCGTACACGCCCTGAGCTATCCGCTGGGCGGCAAGTATCACATCGCCCACGGCGTTTCCAACGCCATCTTGCTGGTGCCGGTCATGAAGTTCAACGAGCCGGTGATCCGCGGCAAGCTGGCCGCGGCCTATGACCGCATCGTGCACGGTGAAAAGACCTGCACGACCGAGGCGGAAAAGAGCGCCTGGGTGGTGGAGCGCATGGGACAGATCGTCCGGCACCTGGATATCCCCACCAGTCTTTCCGAGTTCAATGTTCCCCGGGAGGATCTGGAAGGGCTGGTAAAGGCCGGTATGCAGGTGCAGCGTCTGCTGGTGAACAACATGCGGACGGTAACGCCGGAGGACGCCAGAAATATCTATTTGGAGATCATGTAAATCACTGAAACTGAATGATACTGCGATGGAGGATATGATTATGAAATGTGTACCGATCAAGGGCATTATTACGCCGATCCTGACCCCGATGAACGCCGATGAGAGCGTGAACCTGGACGAGCTGCGCCGCCAGATCGAGCGGCTCATCGCCGGGGGCGTGCACGGCATCTTCCCCTTTGGCACCAACGGCGAGGGCTACATCCTCAGCATGGAGGAGAAGATCAGCGTGCTGGAGGCCACCATCGACCAGGTGAAGGGCCGGGTCCCCGTTTACGCCGGCACCGGCTGCGTCACACCATCACCCTCAGCCGTGAGGCGGAGCGCCTGGGCGCGGACATCCTGTCCATCATTACCCCCAGCTTTGCCGTGGCCTCCCAGCAGGAGCTGTATGACCACTACTGCGCGGTCGCCGCTCATGTGGACACCCCCATCGTGCTGTACAACATCCCGGCGCGTACCGGCAACAAGCTGCTGCCGGAGACCGTGTGCCGGCTGGCCAAGGATGTGGACTTCTCCGTGCTGTCCGGCAACGACTCGCTGATCCTGCCCGCCCTGAAGGAGGGCGGCGTGGGCGGCATCGCCGGATGCTCCAACGTGTATCCCATGGTCCTCTCCAGCATCTATGAGCTGTTCCAGGAGGGCAAGCTGGACGAGGCCCAGGCCGCGCAGGACTCCATCGCCAGCTTCCGCGCCGTATTCAAGTACGGCAACCCCAACACCGTGGTCAAGACGGCGGCCATGCTGGGCTACAACGTAGGCAAGTGCCGCGCCCCCTTCAACCAGCTGCCCCAGGAGGGTCTGGAGGCTCTGGAGAAGGTACTGCAGGAAAACAAGGACAAGGGCATGTGCTAAGGAGGGTACGGCGATGAATCAGCTTCCGATTTTGGGCATTTCCATGGGCGACCCCTTCGGAAACGGCCCGGAGATCACAGTAAAGGCTCTGGCTGACCGGGCGGTCTATGACCGCTGCCGCCCGCTGGTGGTCGGCGACGTCAGCTGCATGGAGTACGCCGCACAGGCGGCGAAGGCCGCTTCCGGCATCGACATGAAGGTACGCCGAATCACCTCGGTCAGCGAGGCGGCCTTTGCCTACGGCACCATCGACGTATACGATCTGGGGCTTGTGAAGCCCCAGGATATCCCCGGCGATCCCGCACACCCCGCTCCCTTCGGGCTCGGTGCGACGGCGCTGGGCGGCGAGGCGGCCTTCCAGTATGTCAGGACGGTCATCCAGCTGGCCATGGAGGGTCAGATCGACGCCACCATCACCAACGCGCTGAGCAAGGAGGCCATCAACATGGCCGGCCATCACTACAGCGGCCACACGGAGATCTACGCCGACTACACCCACACCTCCAAGTACACCATGATGCTGGCCCACGAGGATCTGCGTGTGGTCCACGTCTCCACCCACGTCTCCCTGCGCCAGGCCTGCGACCTGGTGAAGAAGGAGCGGGTGCTGGATGTGATCCGCATCGCTGACGCCGGGTGCAAGGCCATCGGCATCAAGCATCCCAAGATCGGCGTGGCCGGTCTGAACCCCCACTGCGGCGAAAACGGCATGTTCGGCACCGAGGAGATCCAGGAGATCCAGCCCGCCATCGACGCCGCGCTGGCAGAGGGCATCAACATTCCCGAGAAGAAGCCCACGCCGCCGGACACGGTGTTCTCCAAGGCCATCGGCGGCTGGTACGATATCGTGGTGGTCATGTATCACGACCAGGGCCACATTCCCCTGAAGGTCAAGGGCTTTGTGTACAACAGGGCCGAGGGACACTGGGACGCCGTGGCCGGCGTCAATGTGACGCTGGGGCTGCCCATCATCCGCGCCAGCGTGGATCACGGCACCGGCTTCGGCCATGCCGGAGACGGCCACGCCAACGAGCTGAGCCTGATCAACGCCATGGACTACGGCATCCGCATGGCCAACGCCAAACGGGAAGCCGCCGGTGCGCAGGCGTGAAGGAGGACATATGAAGATTACTATGACGGAAGCGGTCTGCCGGGAGGGCATGGAGCTGCTGGAGGGCAAGGCCGACATTTTTGTGGCGCATGACGCCAATCCCCATCACTATCCGGAGCATCTGAAGGACACCGACGCGCTGATCGTCCGCGTGGCGGACAAGGGCGCCATCGACGAGGCGTCCATGCTGGCCAGCCCCGCGCTGAAGGTCATCGGACGCACGGGCATCGGCTACGACTCCGTGGATGTGGAGGCCGCCACGCGGCTGGGCATCCCGGTGGTCATCACCCCCGGCGCCAACAACCGCAGCGTGGCCGAGCATGTTGTCACGCTGATGCTGGCACTGTCGAAGAATCTGGTGGAGGGCGATGTGGAGCAGCGCAAGGGCAACTGGAAGATCCGCGACGCCCACAAGGCCTTCGAGGTCGAGCAGAAGGTCTGCCTGCTGGTGGGCCTGGGCACCATCGGCAAGATCGTGGCCCATCTGTGCCAGGGGCTGGACATGAAGGTCATCGCCTACGACAGCTTCCTGACGAAGGAGCAGATGGCCGAGCTGGGCGTGGAAAAGTACGACGACAAATTCGAGGCCCTGGGCGCCGCCGATGTGGTGGTGCAGATGCCGCTGATTGAGGGCGTTACCAACAATACCATCGCCATGGCCGAGCTGAAGGCCATGAAGCCCACGGCGCTGCTGATCAACTGCGGACGCGGCGGTCTGGTCAACGAGCCGGATCTATGCGCGGCGCTGAAGGCGGGCGAGATCGCCGGTGCGGGGCTGGATGTGTTCTGGAACGAGCCCACCCGCACGGATGACGAGATCCTGCACTGCCCCAACGTGATCGTCAGTCCCCACAGCGCCGCCCAGACCCGCGAGGCGGTCATCAAGATGGCCACCATGTGCGTGGAGGGCTGCCTGGCTGTGTGCGACGGCAAGAAGTGGCCCTATGTGGCGGACAAGAAGGTATACGACCATCCCCGCTGGGCCGGGAAAGAATGGGCTGAGGTGTAACATATGAAAGAAACCGTCGCCAAGCTGAAAAAAGCACGCCTGACGGTGCTGCTGGCCAATCTGATCTACTTCCTGGCAGTACTGGCGTTGGGCTTCCTGATCTTCGTCAAGGGCCGCGGCGGTCTGCTGTACGGCTTGGTGGCGGCCGCACTGGCGGCCTATCTTGCGCTGATCCGGCCGTTGACCGTCAGATACAAACGCACCGCACGGGAAGGCCTTCTCCGGGAAAACGTGTGCCGGGGGATGAGCGATTTCACCTATCTCCCCAAGGCGGGCTTTACCGCCCAGGAGTTTCAGGAGGCCGGTCTTATGGCCGGTGACACAGGCAAGGCATTCCTGAGCCGCGAGCTGGTGACAACCTGTAAAGGCGGCTTCCGCCTGAAAATGGCAGATGTGACCTTCCCGGTCAGGAAGGATGGGCTGAACGCTATGTTCAACGGTATGCTGCTGCACGTCACCAACGACAGCGCAACGTTTCCGGAGCTGCGGCTGACATCCGGTGAGACGGACGTGCCGCCGGCGGCCAGAGCGCTGCTGGAGCAGCTGCCGGGAGAGTACTCCCTGTGGGCCGGGCGTCAGGGCCTGTATCTGCTGCTGCGGGGACGGTTTATCGGCTTCCCGGTAAATCCGCTGCTGCACATCACGGAAAAGACCATGGAGGCCGCGCTGCTGCCGGAGGCCGCATGCGGCATGCGTCTGGCGCAGGTGCTGTCCGTCCCGGAGAAAAACAAGGAAAGGAACTGATCGCTTACGGAAATCAAAGAACAATCAGGACTCCGAAAGGTTTTGGAGGAAGTACCCATCCCCGGAATGTGCCGCGTGCGGCAGCGGTTCGACCGCGACGGCATCTCTGATGTGGCGGCGGTTCTGCGGGAAAAGCTGAATGACGAAAAGCTGAAGGCTCGCATTCGACCCGGAATGCGGGTGGTGCTGACCGGCAGCAGCCGCCAGATCGCCAACATGCCCCTGATCCTGAAGGAGCTGGCGGCCTTTGTCCGGGCACAGGGCGGCGAGCCCTGCATCATCCCCGCCATGGGCAGTCACGGCGGCGCCACCGCCGAGGGCCAGAAGGCCCTGCTGGAGGGCTACGGCATCACCGAGGACTACTGCGGCTGCCCCATCCTCTCCAGCATGGAGACCGTCCGGGTGGGACAGCTTCCGGACGGCGACGAGGTCCGTATGGACAGGTTCGCCCACGAGGCCGACGCGGTGATCGTCGTGGGCCGCATCAAGGCCCACACCGCCTTCCGCGGCACCTACGAATCCGGTCTGGTCAAGATGATGGCCATCGGTATGGGCAAGCGGGCCGGAGCGGACTCGCTGCACCGGGCCGGCTTCGGCAAGATGGGCGAGCGTCTTCCCCTGTACGCGAAGGTCGTGTTTGACAACTGTAACGTGATCTTCGGCGTGGTGCCCATTGAAAATGAATTCGACCAGACCTGCCGCATTGAGGTGATCCCGGCGGAGGAGATCTTTGACCGGGAGCCGGAGCTGCTGCGCTACGCCAAGAGCCGCCTGCCCCGCATCCTGCTGCCGGAAACGGATGTGCTGATCGTGGGCGAGATCGGAAAGAACTTCTCCGGCAGCGGCATGGATCCCAATGTGACCGGGACCTTCGGCACCCCCTACGCCACCGGCGGTATCCAAAAGCAGCGGGTGGTGGTGCTGGATCTGTCGGAACAGACACACGGCAATTTCATCGGCCTGGGTATGGCGGACACCACGACCAAGCGTGCCTTTGAAAAGCTGGATACCAACGCGGCCTACTTCAATATGCTGACCTCCACGGTGTTGTGCGTAGGCAAGATCCCCATGGTACTGGAGGACGACAAGCTGGCCATCCAGGCGGCGCTGAAAACCCTGACCCAGGTGGACAGGGAGCACATCCGCATGGTGTACCTGAAAAACACCCTCTCGCTGGAGACCATTATGGTGTCCGAGGCGCTGCTGGAGCAGGTACGCGGCCGGGATGACATGGAGATTTTGGAACAGCCCCATCCCCTGTCCTTTGACAGCGAGGGCCGGCTGCTGGATCTGAACTAAATTGAAATAGGAAGGGAGCAATACACTTTGAGAAACGAAAAGTATAAACAGGATATCATCCCCGGCATCGTGCTGATGATATTCTCCATCGGCTATCTGGCGATGATTCCCAGTATTGTTGAGTTCAAGGGTATGGGCTCTACGCCGCTGACCAACCGCTTTGTCCCCTATCTGTGGGGCGGCGCGCTGCTGGTGCTGAGCGTGTGGATCCTGGTGCGCGGCATCATCAAGCGGAAAAAATTCCTGGCCGAGGGCGGCCAGATCAAAAAGACGCCGCTGCTGACTGTGCTCAAGGATTACCGTGAGGTGGTGGCAAGCTTCGTGGCGCTGGCCATCTATGTGGGCGTGATGAAGCTTCTGGGCTTCGCCATTTCCACGGCGCTCTACGTCTTTGTCCAGATCCTCATCCTGACGCCCAAGGCAAAGTGGAAGGCGACAACGGTTCCCGCCGCCATCACGGCGGTTTTGACCGGCGGCGTGCTGTTCTATATCTTCCGGTATCTGCTCAACGTGCTGCTGCCTGTCGGCATCCTGAGCATCTTCGGTCTGTAAGAAAGGTAGGGTGACACAATGGTTTTAGAAGGCTTGACCGCGGCGCTCCAGCCGCTGACCATCGCTCTGGTGGCACTGGGTACCATCGTGGGTATTATTTTCGGCTCTATCCCCGGCCTGACGGCCACAATGGCGGTCGTCATGTTCCTGCCGGTAAGGTATTCCATGACCTCCTCGCAGGGCATTTCCATGCTGATGGCGCTGTACATCGGCGGTATCTCCGGCGGCCTGATCTCCGCCATCCTGCTGAACATCCCCGGCACCCTCTCCTCGGTCGCCACCTGCTTTGACGGAAAGCCGATGGCGGATAAGGGCGAGGCCGGGAAAGCGCTGGGCACCGGCGTGGTGTTTTCCTTCATCGGTACGATCATCGGTCTGATCCTGCTGATCGTGCTGTCCCCGGTGCTGTGCAACTTCGCGCTGAAGTTCCAGGCGTATGAGTACTGCGCACTGGCTATCTTCTCCCTGTCGATGGTCATCGCCCTGACGGGCCACGACATGCCCAAGGGCCTGATCAGCGCCGTGCTGGGCGCGCTGCTGACCACGGTCGGTCTTGCGCCGATCGACTCCAAGCCCCGCTTTACCTTCGGTCTGTACCAGCTCAACAACGGCTTCGCCCTGGTGGTGCTGCTGATTGGTCTGTTCGCCATCTCCGAGATCATGGCCGATGCCGAGACGGTGCGCCATGCCCAGGACTACACCGTGCGCCAGAACGTCAAGATCAAGGGCGTGGGCTTCTCCATGAAGGAGTTCGTCGGTCAGATCCCCAATGCCATCGTCTCCGCCCTCATCGGCGTGGGCATCGGCATCCTGCCGGGCATCGGCGGCGGCGTGTCCTGCATGATCTCCTACACCGTGTTCAAGAATACCTCCAAGCACCGCGAGCTCTACGGCACCGGCATTATGGACGGCGTTGTGGCCTCCGAGACCGCCAACAACGGCACCATCGGCGGCGCTATGATCCCCCTGCTGGCGCTGGGCATCCCCGGCGACGCCGTCACCGCGATGCTGCTGGGCGGCCTGCAGGTACACAACGTGGCGCCCGGCCCGCTGATCTATGAGAAGAACGGCGCTGTGGTGTATGCCATCTTCTTCGCCATGGGCCTTTCCGCCATCTTCATGATGGTGTTCATGCTGTTCGGCATGAGGCTGTTCGTCTCCGTGCTGAAGATCCCCAAGAACTTCCTGCTGCCGGTCATCATCGTTCTGTGTGGCATCGGCGCCATCGGCAACTCCAACAACGTTTTCGATACCTACAGCATGGTGGCCTTCGGCCTGATGTCCTATCTGCTGATCAAGTCGAAGATCCCCACGGTGCCCATGATCCTGGGCTTCATCCTGGGGCCCATGTTCGAGGAGAACCTGCGCCGTGTTTCCCAGCTTTCCTCCAGCGAATCCCTCTTCAGCCACCCCATTTCCTGTGTATTTATTGTCGTGACGGTGATCGTAGTCATCTTCTCCGTCCGTGCCAACCGTAAGGATGCCCTCCGAGCACAGCAGGAGGAGCTGGCACAGATGGCCAAGCTGAAGGCGGCCCGGAACGACGGTGAATAAATTCAAAATTGTAATGAGGAGAAGTACCATGAAAAAAGTAATTTCCCTGGTTTTGGCCATGCTGATGGCCCTGTCTCTGGTGGCCTGCGGCGGCAGCAACGATGCTACCACCGACGATGTTGACCCCAATGCGGGATGGACCCCCACCAAGACCATCAATATCTACATGACCCACAGCGCCGGCGGCGATACCGACTACATGGGCCGTCAGCTGGCCACCGCGCTGGAGAAGGTCCTGGGCGTGTCCGTGGTCGTGACCAACGTCACCGGCTCCAACGGCGCCACCTGCATGCAGCAGTACAAGGACGGCGATAAGGACGGCTATACCCTCATCGCCACCAACACCGCCGCCCTCAACGGCAACGAGGCCACCGGCATGGTGGACTTCGGCTATGACGCCTTCGAGCCCGTCGCCGTCTACGGCATCCAGTCCGGCGAGAACATCGTCGTTCCCGCAGACTCTCCCTACAACACCCTGGGTGAGCTGATCGAGGCCACCAAGGCCAATCCCGGCCAGATCAAGTACGGCATCTCCACCGGCGGCGGCGTGTACATCCAGGCCTGCGTGCTGACCAACCTGGGCGGCGCTGAATTCAACATCATTGACGCCGGCGACGCCGCGACCCGCCTGACCGCTCTGCTGGGCGGCGAGGTGGACGCCACCTCCCTGACCTATTCCACCGCTGCCGACTACATCGAGAAGGGCCAGCTGAAGACCCTGTGCACCTGCCTGTCCAAGGCCCCTGACCTGCTGCCCGACATGGCCACCGCCCAGGAGACCATCCCCGAGCTGAAGATCGACACCGAGTATGTCCTTCTGGCACCCAAGGGTACGCCCGCCAACATCGTCAAGGCCCTGAATGACGCCGTGCTGGAAGCCACCGGCACCGACGATTGGATGCAGATGGTCAACGACTACTGCTTCCAGAACACCTTCGTCCTGAATGTTGACGACACCGTTGCCAACCTGAAGGAGCAGCGCGACCTGTTCCAGAGCTTTGTGCCGTTCCTGTAAGCCGGCGCGGAATTCCTGAGCAAATTCACAAGCAAGCGGAAGGAAGGCCCCGCAGAGGCGGGGCCTTCCTTTTTCTCATGCCAAGGAGGACGATCACATGATGGCTGAATTGCTGCGGCTGGAGCTGGTTCTCATGCTGCTGGCGGGATTGGGCTTTTTTCTGTGCAGGCGGCAGTTCCTGACGGGCGACGGGCAAAAGTGCCTGACGGATATTGTGACGGATGTGATACTGCCGTGCAATATTTTTCTGTCCTTTCTGGACAGCGGCGGTGTGGAGATGCTGCGGGCATCCCTTGTCACCGTGGGGCTCAGCGTTGTCACCATCGTGGGCAGCTCGGCGCTTGGCTGGTTGCTGTACCGGCGTATGGCGCCTCAGAAGCGTGCCGTGTTCCAATACGGCATCGCCAACTCCAACGCGCTGTTCATCGGCCTGCCCATCATTCAGGATCTGCTGGGCGCCGACGGCGTTCTGCAGCTGTCCATGTATCTGATCTTTGCCCGCGTATTCGTCTGGACCTACGGTCTGTCGCTGTACACCGGTACGCAGGGAAACCGGCGGGACGCCCTGAAAAAGTTGGTGACGCAGCCGGCCATGATCGCGGCCTATCTGGGCATTGCCGCCATGCTTACCGGGCTTAGGCCGCCGCAGTTCCTGCTGGATACCGCCGGGTATCTCAGCCAGTGCCTGACGGCGCTGAGCATGATGCTGGTGGGAACCGTTCTGGTAGGGCTGAAGCCGCGGGATCTGCTGCGCCGGGACGTATGGGGCTTCTGCGGCGTGCGTCTGGCGCTGCTGCCGGGACTGACGCTGGCGCTGTGCCGCCTGCTGAACGTCCCTTATATCGTGGCAGGCACCTGCACGCTGCTGAGCGGTATGCCGGCAGCCAGTCTGACCGCCGTACTGGCGGTGCGCTATCAGGTGGACGCCCACACCGCCGCCATCGTGGTGGCACTGAGCACCGTGCTCTCCGCCGTCACCATCCCGCTGTGGTACCTGGTCCTGCAGCTGGTGTGGTAGAGAAAGCGGCCCGACGGGGCGCGGCACGACCACACGGAGGAGCGCCCGAAGAACAGACGATCTGCGAAGGGGGGCAATCGAGATGAACGAACAGATACTGCCGCTGCCGGCGCTGCAGATACCGCCGCTGCCGGATGAGGACGCGGTGCGCCGTATGCTGGACCGCGCCAGGACCGTTCCGTGCGGCAAGCTGGTGGTGCTGAACGACGGCGCCGCCGGCATCCAGGCGGTGCATGACGTGCCGGTCTATACGGACTAGCGCAGGGAGACGCTTCTGCGGGCCCTGCGGGAGCCGGGACACATGGTTTTTATACTGACCGATTCCCGCTGCCTTTCCCACCGGGAGACACAGCGGATCCACCGGGAGCTTGCCGGCAATCTGGCGTGGGCGGCACGGCAGAGCGGAACTGAATTTCAGCTGCTGTCCCAGGGCGACGCCGCTCTGCGGGGCCATTATCCGCTGGAGACGGAGACGCTGCGCCAGGAGCTGGAAAAGCAGCTGCCGGTACGCTTCGACGGCGAGATCCTGATGCCCTATTCCGGCGAGAGCGGGTGCTATACCATCCGCGGCACCCACTACGTCCGCACGGGAGACGTGCTGGTCCCGGCGGGGCAGACGGAATTCGCCCGTGACGCCGCCTTCGGATACCGCGCCTCCGACCTGGCGGACTGGTGCGGGGAGATGACGGAGGGACGCTGCGCCGCGTCCGGCGTGGTCCGCATCACGCTGGATGAGCTGCGGGCGCCGGATGTGGCGGGGATCACCGGCAAGCTGATGGATGCCCACGACTTCACGCGATACGCGGTGGATGCGGCGGACGACCGGGATGCGGAGGTGTTTGCCGCCGCCCTGCTGCAGGCCATCGCCGCGGGAAAGCGCTATCTCTTCCGCTGTGCGGCAGGACTTGTCCGGGTGCTGGGCCGCGTGGAGCGCCGCGCGCCGCTGACGCGGGCGGAGCTCCAGCCAGGCCACGGCCCGGGGCTCATCCTGGTGGGCTCCCATACGAAGAAAACCACCGACCAGCTGCAGCACCTGCTGCAGGCGCAGATGCCGCTGGAGCCCATCTGCTTTGACGTATCCGGCGCCGCAGACAGCGCCGCGCTCACGCGGGAGCGGGATCGGGTGCTTGAGCAGCTGGAAAAGGTGCTGGCAGCGGGACACACCGCCGTGGTATACACCAGCCGCCGCCTGATCCCCGGGCGGGGCGGCAGCCCGCAGGAGGATCGGGCCATCAGCGCCAGGATCTCGCAGGCGATCGCCTCTCTGGCGGCGCAGCTGCACGCCCGCCCCGGTTATATCATCGCCAAGGGCGGCATCACCTCCAGCGATGTGGGCGTCAGGGGACTGGGCATGCAGCGCGCCTGGGTGCTGGGCCAGCTGCTGCCGGGCGTTTCCGTATGGCGCACCGGCGAGGAGAGCCGTTTCCCCGGACTGCCGTATGTGATCTTTCCGGGATATGCCGGTGAGGCGGACAGCCTGCGGCAAGCGGCGGAGATCCTGGAGGCCGGGCGAAGAGCTTATGCGCAGTGACGCCGCCAGCCGCTGTGCATTTACAGCTTCATCCTGGTGCCGATGCCCATTTCCAGAGCCTTGGTGAGGATCGCCTGTCCCATGGCGACGTCATTGGTGGAGATGCCGATATTGCTGCACACAATGATCTCATCCTCGCCGGTGCGGCCCTCGGCGATACCGGCCAGTACCTCGCCGGTCTGACAGGCGATCTTCGGCAGTCCGTCGGGGAAATAGCCCATACCGGCAAACAGCTCGTGCTCGTCGATGCTGTCCACAATGTACTGGCGGTCAGCGCGATCCGGGGATCCCAGAAGGTATTCAGATCGCAGGGCAGGATGGTCTGGCCCTTTCTGATCCATTCCTTCCTGACCAGCTTCATCGGCTCACGGACGATAAAGGCGGCGGAGCTGAGGACCTCGCAGTTCTTTACCACTTCCTCCGGGCAGGATGCCTTGATGATGGGGAGCTTTACCTCATCCGCCACCTGCTCGATGAACCGATCCATGCTCTCGGGGAATTTATCGTAGATGTAGATCTTCTCCAGCTCCTTCAGCGCCTTTGCGGCGAAGCGGACATGTCCGATCCCCTGCACGCCGCAGCCGAACATGCCGAAGGTCCTGGCGTGTGGATGCAGCGCGGCGGCCAGCGCCGTGACGGCGGGCGTGCGCATGGCGGTCAGCCAGGTGCAGTCCATGACAGCGATGGGGACGCCGGTGACGATATCGTTCATGATCTGCAGGCCGGTGGTCTGCGGCAGGCCGTAGTCCTTGGGGTTGCGGGGATAGCACTCGATCCACTTGCAGCCGCAGGCCAGATTGCCGGGAACATAGGCGGGCATGGCGTGGAAAAAGACATCCTCATAGGGATGGATGCCGATCTTGGCGGGCATCTCGTATTCGTTCCTGCCGTGGGCGATCATCGCGCCCTTGACCAATTCCAGCGTCTCTTCCACGTCCGGACCGGCCTGGATGCACTCATCCTTGGTCAGCCACAGAATCTCGCGGCCAAGATCGAGCTTTGTTTTCAGATACTCGTGCTCCTTGTTGAACGCCTCCAGCAGCTGTGCATTGGCAGTATACATGTGTATGACCTCCTTAAAAGTTCTGTTTTCGGTTTCGGCAGGCAGCTGCTTAAAAAAGACAGCTCCAATGTCAATATCGATATATTCCACAAAATGTTACTGCATTTTTTGTCTAATACAGCAGCGCCTTGACCTCGCACAGGTAGCCGTGATCCAGGTATTCAAAGAGCTGCAGTCCAATTTCATCGGCGATGACATAGCCTGGGCGGAGCTCCCGCTGCGCAAACCATTGCAGAAGCGGCGTAAAGTCCGCCCGGTCGTTGACAACGCGCAGTGTGCAGCAGGCATAGTTGCCATCAGGCAGGATCGTCAGATACTTCGGCGGTACGCTTTTCAGCGTTTCCTGGTCGAAGCGGATATACTCGCCGCGCTTGACAAAGCCGCCCTCCTGCATTTTCGTCTCGTCCAGCAAAAAGCCATAGCCGCGCCGGATAGAGCTGCTGCGCTTGACCGCGGTGCGGCAGAGCTCCTGCAGCTTCAGATGGTACGCATGGGTCTCCTCGGCGTTATCGCCATAGAGAACCGTGCGCTTGGGAAAATGCTTGACGCTGACCGTATTCAGCGCCTTCGTCTGCCGCATTTGTTCATCCTGCGCGACATACCATGCGATGTCCTCCGTCACCTGCTGATAGTAGCGGCTGAGCTGCTCGGCCTCCTTTTGCTGCTCCAGCAGCAGCGCCAGCACACGGTCATTGCTGCTGGACGAGAGGATCGTGCGGATCTTGTCGATCGGGATGTTGAGTGACCGGCAGCACATGATAATATCCATGCTCCAGAACTGGTCATAGGTATAGTAGCGGTAGTTTTTGTTCGGATCAACGCATTTGGGCTTCAGCAAGCCGATCTTGTCCCAGAAGCGCAGGGTATCCTTGGAAATGCCCGTGATCCTGCTAACCTCGCCGACCAAATACTTTCGCTCGTCCACGACGTCTCTCCCTTTTCAGAATAATGGTACAACACCGGTGCAAGCAGGCTCGCGGAACGGGGGTTCATGCAGGCGGCGCTCAGAAGGCGCCGGCTTGCACACACCGCTCATTCCTGTAAAAATAGAAATCACATCTATCACTGCCGCGCCCTATCGTGGAGCTTGCGGCACTTCGGAGAAAACCGACAGGGTGATGCGCTCCAGCAAACTGGAAGACAGCATATACGCAGAACTGCGCGAAGATGATCCAGAAATGGATATGACGGAGAATGCTGCGGTGCAGAAGCTCAAATCTTTTCCCGCACTCTCCCGCGATGTGTTTCAGTCCCTGTATTCGTTGGCCCCGCGCAGGAACGATGTGGATATACTCACCGCTGCGGCGCAGAAGTTCAACGCGCCCCTCCTCGACCACATCTCTCAGCAGGACGACTATCCCACGCTGAAAAATATCTGCGAGGGCCGCAGCCTACCCGCCTATGAAGCGGCGGCGGAGTTTACTGGCCGAGCCGCCGAAGAGCTGGACGGACTGTTGTCTGAATTGGGTGGTGATAAAGGTGCGCTGAACACTCTCGAGGAGCTTGAAACGGCGCGTGATGCCGCGGCAGAGGAACTCGCCAAGCTACTTGACGCCCAAGCTACAGGAGAAACGACCGAGACGGATAAGCAGGCTCTGATAAATGCTGCCAATCGACTGAACAGCAAGCAGCGGCAGGTGGAGGCCGTATCTCAGATGTTGGATACGACCATGCTGCGCCAAACGGAGACAGTCGATCTGGCGGTATCCGCCGCTGTGCAGGCCGCCACAGAGCGGGCGCAGGAGGTGCAGAGCATCATCGGTGCATGGAGCGATGAACCCATGAATATGTGCCGTACACCTGAAAACCTTGCGCTGTTGGAAAAGGTACGCCAAAGCACGGCACTAAAGGATATTTCCAAGTATCTGGGACGCTTTCGCGAGATTTTCACGCAGGCCAAGAAAAACAGCTATGCCTATGGGCGGGGTGAAACCTACTCTCTGGAGCTGGGTAATAACCTGTCCCGTGCGCTGACCTCGGAGCTTGCCATGCTGGCCACGCCGGAGACGATTCCGCTGTTCCTGCGGAAGTATCAGCAAAAGCAGATCAAACAGTATCGCCGACGTGAACCTATGTCTGCCAACCGTGTCAGCTCTGAGCTTGCACAAAATGAGCAGCTTTACAATGTGGAGGCCACCAACAATGTCCATGTCGGCGGCAAGCGGGTGCGTGGCTTTATGGGCATTGAGGTAGTCAATCCGCTGCCGTATTGAAAATGAGAACCGGACTTCAAAATTACCGTACACGCCGTACACTCTGTACGGCTGTTTTTGATTCCATTCTTAAAAACCGTTTTTGCTTGTGCGCACCGTGAAGCATTTCACGGTAGAGTGTAAAACCTGCCGTCGAATCGGCGGCTGGTACGCAAAACCGGCGTACAGAAGCGTACAGAAGCGTACAGAAGGCGGGCTTGCCGTACCAAGCCGTACACCGACGGCTCGATTTTGCAGCCCCAAAAACAATCCTTGTGAAATCCGTGAAGGTTTTCGCCGCAGGTCGAACGCACTATATCGTCCGGTGATTTACCGAAGCGTGAAGCCGCTGCACCAGACTGCGGCATATGTGTATCTTCCCTGATACGCAGGAAGCAATCGTTTCTCAGGCTCAGTGGGA
>ENA-ORSL01001370-ORSL01001370.1-human-gut-metagenome-genome-assembly--contig:-NODE-1370-length-20774-cov-6.115836_pt1 | contig 20774 bp, 18 predicted proteins | sample MGYA00242190_ERZ509157 | MGnify/ENA primary metagenome ERZ509157 (study PRJEB26280, sample SAMEA2338664) | human gut metagenome | biome: human gut; feature: human-associated habitat; material: faeces...
ACGACTACCGGGAGGAATACAACCAGATGCTTCTGGACAAGGCCACCAATGGCAACGGCATTGTCCAGGAGAAGTTTTTGACAGTTTCCGTCCGCAAAAAGGATGTGGATGCCGCCCGGAGCTTCTTTGCCCGTGTGGAAGCAGACCTTTCTGCCCACTTTGCTGCCCTTGGCTCCACCTGCGGACCCATGAATGCCATGGAACGGCTGCAAATTCTCCACCGCTTCTACCGCAGGGGAGAAGAAAATGAGTTCCGCTTCTCTCTGCGGGACTCTGCCCGGAAGGGTCACAGCTTCCGGGACTACGTCTGCCCGGATTCCATGGAACGGCACAGCGACTATCTCCAGATCGGGGAACGGTACGCCAGGGTACTGTATCTCAAGGACTACGCCAGCTACATTCAGGATGATTTCGTATCCGAGTTAACGGACTTGAACCGGGACATGATGCTCTCTATCGATATGGTACCCATTCCCACAGATGAAGCCGTTCGGGAGGTGGAAAACCGGCTTCTCGGTGTGGAGACAAACATCACCAACTGGCAGCGCCGCCAGAACAGCAACAACAATTTCTCCGCTGTGGTTCCCTATGACATGGAATTGCAGCGAAAGGAAAGCAAAGAGTTTTTAGATGATCTGACCACCCGTGACCAGCGGATGATCTTCGGTATCCTGACCATGGTCATTACCGCGGATACCAAGGAACAGTTGGATATGGATACGGATGCCGTTCTTTCTACCGCCCGGAAGCGCATGTGCCAGATGGCGATCCTCAAGTATCAGCAGATGGATGGTTTGAACACAGTCCTGCCCATTGGCACCCGGAAGCTCAACGCCTTCCGCACCCTGACTACGGAGAGCCTTGCGGTGTTCATGCCCTTTAAGGTCCAGGAAATCATGGACAAGGGCGGTATCTATTTTGGAGAAAACGCCATCTCCCACAACCTCATCATGTGCAACAAGGAGAATCTGCTGAACCAGTCCGCGTTTCTGCTGGGTGTCCCCGGCTCCGGCAAGTCCTTCTCTGCCAAAGAACTGATGACCTTCCTGATGCTGAACACCGAGGATGACATTCTGGTTTGCGATCCCGAAGGGGAGTACGCCCCTTTGGTGGAGGCCATGGGGGATATGGGTTCCGTGATCCATGTTTCCGCAGGCGGGCGGGATCGGCTCAACGCCATGTACATGGTGGACGGCTATGGGGAGAACAACCCCATTGTGGTCAAGTCCGAGTTCATCATGTCCCTGATCGAGCAGATCGACAAGAAAGGGGTGGGTCCCCAGCACAAATCTATTATTGACCGGTGCATTACGATGGTTTACCGGAATGCGGCCTATACAGGAACGGTCCCCACCCTCTGCACCCTGCGGGACACCCTGCTGGAGCAGCCGGAGCCGGAAGCCAAGCAGATCGCACTGTCCTTGGAGCTGTACACCACCGGCTCTTTGGACATCTTCGGCAAGCAAAGCAATGTAGACCTGGACAAGCGGGTGGTGGTGTTTGACATTCACGGCCTGGGTGCCCAGCTGAAGCCCACCGGCCTGCTGGTTATTACGGACACCATGCTGAACCGTGTGACTCTGAACTGGAAAAAAGGCAAGCGGACCCATGTATTCATCGATGAGTTCCATGTGGTTTTTGAAAATGAATTCTCCGCGGCCTTCTTCAATTCCGCATGGCGGCAGTTCCGAAAGCGCAACGCTTTTCCCACAGCAATTACCCAGAATGTGGAGTATCTGCTGGATTCTGTTCAGGCCAGTACCATGCTTTCCAACTCCGAATTCATTGTCATGCTGAATCAGGCGGCATCTGACAGGGAAAAGCTGGGCAGGCTTCTGAACATTTCCAACGAGCAGATGAACTACATCACCAATGTGGAAGCCGGTTCCGGCCTTATCAAGTATGGCAGTGCCCTGGTACCTTTCATCAACCGTTTTCCGAAAAATACAAAGCTCTACCAGCTTATGACCACCCGCCCCGGTGAAGGGCGGTTCGCCGGTCAGTCTTGATAGGAGGCCGCACCATTGCCGGAAATCAAGACAAGGCAAAATCAGGGAAAGCCCGTTCTCAGCACCGCCCAGCAGCAGATGCAGCGCAACTTCGTAAAAGCAAGGCAGGAGCAGGCAGCACAAAAGCAAAATGAGCAGTCAGAGTCCCCGAACAGCTATGCGGAGGAAAAAATCTCCCGAACGGCAGAGGATGCCGTTCGGGATGTGGGGACATTTGCAAGGGAAAGTGTTCGGGCAATTCGGCAACGGGGTGATACGCCTGTAAGTGGCGACAGTGTACCAACCTACGATTCTTCTCCGGCTGGCTCTGCGGCTATGGAATATCCCGGAAATCCTGCGGTTCGCCGGCAGATTGCGGAGGCTTCTCGTCCGCATGGTCAAGTTCGGCAAACCGCCACAGAGCCGTCGGAGCCTCAAAGCAGAGTAGTACAAGCCCCTCGTCCCATTCGGACGAGGGAGCAGCAAGAAGCAGTATCTTCTGCGGTGGAAGCCCCATTGTCTCCCACGCAGCAGCAGGCCGCCCGCAAGGCCACCGCTGAAAATATCGTAAAACAGAAGCAGGAACAGAAGAATGCGCTCCGTTCCGAACTGGCGCAGAATACCGGCATCCTGAAAAGCATTCCTCAGGAAACCACTCCGGCATCTTCCTCTGATATAAAAGTGGTGAAGTCACCTCCGGCACAAAACCTGCGCAATGGCGGCTCCGCACCGGAAGTTCCCACATCATCCGTTGAGGTTCCCATTAAGAAGAAAGCCAGTGTTCCTATCCGTACAAAGCAGAGTGGTGTCTCCATCAAAACGCTCGAACGTGCCGCCACCAAAGCTACTGATCCCACAACAGCGCAGGCATTCCGGGAAGCGAAAAAGGCCACCGTAGCCGCCGCCCAGAAAAATGCCCACGCCGCTGCTACCGCAGGCCGCAGGGCCGCAATTGCAGCAAAGAAAGCCGCAGAAATCGCCGCAAAGTTGGCGAAATCTGCGGCGGAAGCGGCAAAGGCCCTGTATGCGGCAATCATTGCCGGTGGTGCTGCCTCCATATTGGTGATCGTCATTGTTGTCCTCATTGGCTGCGGTGCCGCCATCTTCGGAAGCCTGGACGAATCCACCGAAACGTTGCCCCTCAGTGCGGAGGTGGAAGCCTATGAGCCGGTCATCCGCAAATATGCCAAACAGTATGGCATCCCGGATTATGTTCTGCTGATTCAAGCCGTTATGATGCAGGAATCCGGCGGCAGGGGCAATGACCCCATGCAGGCCTCCGAATGCGGGTATAACACCCAGTACCCCAGAACCCCCGGAGGCATTACGGACCCGGAGTATTCTATTTCAGTGGGCATCCAGAATCTTGCAGACTGTTTACAGACAGCTGGAGCCGAAAGTCCCATTGACCTGGACCATATTCAGCTGGCCCTCCAAGGCTATAACTTTGGCAGCGGCTACATTACCTGGACCTTGCAAAAATACGGCGAGTATTCCCGTGCCAATGCCGTGGAGTTTTCCATGAAGATGGCGGAGCAAATGGGCTGGAACAGCTACGGGGACAAGCAGTACGTCCCTCATGTGCTGCGGTACTACCCAATCGGCAAAGTATTCTACACCCCGGAGGATGGAGATGCCATTGTGGATGTGGCACTGTCCCAGGTGGGCAATGTGGGTGGTGAACCCTATTGGAGCTGGTACGGCTTCACCAACCATGTAGAATGGTGCGCCTGCTTTGTCAGCTGGTGTGCCGACCAATGCGGCTACCTGGACAGCGGAGCCTACCCCAAATTCTCCGGCTGCGTCTTTGGAATGCAGTGGTTCCAGCAGCGTGGCCTCTGGCTGGATGGTTCCACCGAACCGGCACCCGGAATGCTCATCTTCTTCGACTGGGCCCCACAGGACGGAGTTGCAGACCACGTTGGAATTGTAGAGAAGGTGGAAAACGGGATGGTTTATACTGTAGAGGGAAATTCCAGGGATATGTGCCGACAGAAGCAGTATGCGCTGGGGAGCGGAGTGATTCTGGGGTATGGGATGCCTGCAGCATAACAGCACCGCCATTCAATGCTTTCACCCAGTAGTTCAAATGAGCTACTGGGTATTTTTGTAAAGTACATGGTTATCGGCAGACTATATGTATCAGACTCACCATACACCATATTGGATGCAGAGCATGCCATGTCTTTCAAATTTCGCCAATCTAACTTACATTCTGTACCTTATTAACATATTTTGTAATATTTTGCCTTTTCAATCATCGATTAATGGTGTATAGTAATAATATGAGGTGGTATATAGCTAATTCTCACTTTTGAATCATTTGTCTTCTTATATCTTCTTGAAGATCTTTCTAAACGGCCTCTATGTCCTATTTATGTCGATCTTCCGTTCATTTTAATAACTAGGATAGTAAAATATACATTTGGTACAATGACGATATGTAATCAAGATGAGACTACTGGTCTCACTGACACGAGGTGCGTATTTATGAATACTGTAAAGGATAGGCAAGCAAAAAGAACACAGATGATTAAAAAGGGTCTAAAGAGAATATGTTATATCTCGAAGCCCGCTCTAGAAATTGCGACCATCGTTTTCAAGTGGACTGTTCCTGCGGTTGCAATTTTCGCCATTCCTGAGCACTTCATTAAGGATTGGGCTGATTCTTCTTCATTAGAAGAGGAATATGCAGTAGCCATTGACTCTGCACTTAGTGAAACCGCAAAATACTATTCTACAAACAAGAATAAGGTTGCAATCATAGACGAGCTTTCATCCCATGTCGGGGCACTTGACTCGAACATATCCAAGGTAATCCAGCACACAGAAACATTTCAGAGTAAGTATTATACACAAACAGACGCAAATGAGATTGTGTGCGTTTTTAACCACTATTTTCTAGCAGAAATCGTAAAAAGCGAAATATTAAGTAATTATTATTTGCTCAGAAATGGTGCAGATATACTTGATCAGTTAAAAACTGCGCAAGCTGTTCTAGAACTAAATCAGCAAAAACTAGACTCAGTTCATGCTTCTATACAGCATATCGATTTTCGGTTAGATGGCACTGTAAAATCTGTGATAAAATATATCATATCTGTCACAATTATTTTTTGCTCGTTTTTATTTGCTAATATCTTGCTTAGAGACCGAATGGATTATACCGCTATAGTTTATACTTTATTTGCAATTTCTATATCCGAATTTATTGTTCGAATATTGCGCGAGCCTTGCTTTATTTCTTTGCTTGATTGGGAAAAAATTCCTAAATGGTTGCATAGATTTAAAACCCAGCTTGGGGAAGCATTTGTACTTTTCTTCTTAATCATTTCAATTCTTCTTCTCCTAGTCATAAGCACATATAACCTCCCACTTGTACAGTTTAAGTATGCAGTATTGGGAGTGCTTGTCGGAATTGCGTTACGGTCTTTTTACGTCTATACTTGGGAAAGTGACTTTAACTAATTTATTGTTGTGACTTATGGAAAATTAAGCTCCCATTACTTGCATTCTGTAATGATATGCAGTAGTGGGAGCTTTGTAAGTGCTCAATAATCCCCCGCCTAGCATTTCCCCCACCTCTATGAGATAATATCCCAAATCTCAAATAGCTGAGCCTCAGCTATTTGAGAAACTAGAAAATGAGGTGAGCAAATGGGAGATATCCTTGCCGTTCGGGATGAATACCGGCAAATCCAATGGGCAGCGGTAATTCAGGAATGCAAGGCCAGCGGGCTGACGAACAAGGAGTACTGCATCCGGCATGGGCTTTCGGAAAAGAGCTTCTATTACTGGCAGAAGAAGCTTCGCACACAAATAGTGGCCTCTGCGCCGGAGCTGGTACCGCTGGAAGTGGCTACGCCTGTTGAGGAGGAGCTTCAAATCCAGTATCGTGGAGCCAAATTGAAGCTGCCGGCGGGCGTAGATATGGGTGCCGTTGTGGCGCTTTTGCGCTCCATTCAATCGCTATGATGGACCTGACAAAAGTCCACAGCAACTACATTGCCTGCGGCTACACGGACCTCCCGTCTTGGGATTGACGGGCTGGTCGCAGTGGTGACCCAGCAGTAAGGAATCATGAGAATCTACCCCATTGCATGGCCAAGGGTGTATCTGACCAACGCTTACTGAAAAAAAGTGAATTTTCTGTTGAAGAGCTTATTGCCTTAATAGGGCACGATGGGTTCTGTGAGGGGCTGTAAGACTGAACCTCTCACTCAAACGAAAACTTGGGTTTAAGAGAGGAGGAAAGTCGAGAAAGTCTACTCGACGGGGGAAATGCTAGGCGGGGGGCTATTGAGCACTTACAAAAAAATCCAAATAAAGTTTTAGAACTTGAATTGCTACAGATACACAAAAACCGCTACAGTTCCCGTCCAAAGTATGGACAAAAACTGTAGCGGTTTCCTTTAGAAGAAATGTCATGTTCTGTAGGCCCGATATTGCCATACGAAATTTTCTCAAATAATCAGACTATTTCCTCGTGAATAAGAATTTCACGCCAGCTTCTTTCAAGGGGCTCATATGCAAGACCGTTTTCTTCGCAGTACTGCTTTAACGTCTTCATAGCTTTAATGTTTGGACGAGCTTTCCCATTTTCCCATCGGTTCACGGTTGTAAATGATACACCGAGGGCATTACCAAATTCTGTTTGATTCATCAGACATGACAATCTGAAATTTTTAATTTCGGAACTAAAAGGCATCTGCAATGCTCCTTTACCTAACGATCATTGTTATATCTCATTCGAGGAATCAGATCGCTTTATTTCTCGTATTCGAAGACAAGCCAATCTTTGATCCTTGTGAAGTCTTCTCTTTGCTTGATAGATAAGGTATTATCTCCAAGTCGCCGGTACAAAGCGGTTTTTAAGCGGTCACAGTATCCTACTTTAGAAACAATATCTTGCACTGTAAAGAGGTGCAACCAAGGATGCCCTGCAGCTTGCTCAACTACAAAATCATATGCTTTATCGTATTTCCCCAAACTTTGGTAAATACTGACCATTGCATAACTAATTTCTTGTTTTACTGTATGTTCATCTTTACCTATCTTCGCTCCAGCAAGAATAAGCTCATTTAAGTTCTCTTCCCAAAAATCCTGTCCCATTTCGACAGCGTAAGCAGACTTACAGTGTCCACTCCCTAATACATCAAGATAAAAACGATACGCATCTCTATTGAGAGCTTGTTCTCGAGAAATGGTTTCTTTCGCCTTCTTGTTTATTTCCGCTACCGTTTTGTTTAACTGATTTTCTTTGTCAAGAAGAGATTGTTCCTTTCGACCTAATTCTTGGGCTTTTTGTGTAATGACAGCAAGCTGCTTATGATATTCTGTCTTTAGTTCATCTGCTAAGCTCAGAATTGGCTTGTTCTCCTCCACAACACAAGGCTTAATATCGTTATCGAGTTGCAGGTAATATTGCTGAGCGATATAACCCCGCAGCACATTGCTCCCTTTAGAGAGTTCAATCCATTTCCAATTCTGTTTGCCGCTAATATCTGTCAGCGCAGAATATGTGGACGAACAAATTAAAATTGTTCCATGTCCAACAGCTCCGCTGAATTTACAGGCAAGATTTGTACTGTTGCCAATCCAAGCAATGCCAAATTCATTTTCGGCATCCTCTTGCGCCTCTTTTCCTTTCATGCCAACTTTTGATAGCGTAATCTCACCTGTATGTATTCCAATGCCACACGAAATCCTGTGCTTAATTTCCCGATCTAAGACAGGGTTCAGCAATTTATCAACCACGGTCGTTATATATCTCGCAGCACGAACAGCTTTGTCTTCTGATTTTCCGTCCGCATTATCAACAAAGACAGCCAAGACTCCGTCACCCATGAAGTCCCTTACGACGCCACCGGAATAGCGAATCGCTTGTACCACAGTACGAATATAACTCCGGTATATCTTTACCAACTGTGCAGCATTAAACTTCTCGGGTAGCTTTGTTGATTCACGCATATCCACAAAAAGGACTGAAACTTTGCCACGGTATATCTTGTTCGAGTCCGTAAGATCGCTTGTTAGTGGCAGTTGTTCAGACATGACACTTTGAAGCACTTCAGAGGAGACGATCCTTTCAATGGCTGCGGATAGCAGATCAACCTCAGATTTTATAATTTTTTCTTCATTCATATGAATTCCCCTGAAATCAGTGACTTGACTCGAGATAATATGCGTCTCCATTTCCAGCAGCAGTGAAGCGTATCCCGCCACCCTTGCTGGATGGCCATTCGTTTTTGACTTTTTTAGAAACCTTTACTTTGTTTTCGACTTCGTTAGCATAGTGGGATGCTATATTTATGCAATCTCCAAATGCTTTTACATCATAAGAATCAGCGATTCCTATTTTCGTAACAATAACACTATCAAATGTGACTCCAACACCGATGCTAATGGCTGGCCCAAGATTCTCATCCTGAACAATTCGATTAATCACATTCTCTCGAACCGTCAACATATCTCTGCCACACAAACCTGCATTTTGCACAGCAAAGGTCTTCACCATATTGTTCTCTTCACGTGCAGCTTGACCGCCCCAAAAAACCATTAGGCCGTCACCCATAATATCAATTACTTTCCCATGATAGTGTTTTACAACTTCCAATAACGCCGTAAGAAAGACATGCATTGTTAGGAATGTCTTCTCAGGGCCTACTTGCTGCGCACGTTGAGTAGACCTCCTCATATCAACGAAAAGAACTGCATAATTCTCTTTGTCGTATGAACCGAATTCGAGCTTATCAGCTTCAAATCCTGGGATTACATCAGAAATGGCATCGGCACTATGCTCAAACATTCTTTTTTCAATGGATATATTTTTCTGAGCCTGCTTAAAGTGTTCAATCGTGCTTTTATAAACAGCAGAAACATCAACGGACATAGTGACCCTCCTTAGACTACCGAAAAAAGGAACAGCATATAAATAACCCCAATGGTTATCAAGGTTGCCGCAAACGAACGTAACGCCCATCTATATGTAGTGTTTTTCTGTCGATTAATGTCGTTCAGTTTATAAAGCTCTGCAGCCATATTCACAATTATGTCTTCATCGCTCATAGATAAGATGTCCTCTTTATAGGCATCAAAAGAGTATTCCTTGGTGGATTGAGGAAGAAACCATTTTGAATTATATCCAATTTTCGAGGAGTGACTACGAATTGTCAAAATTCCAAAGACAAACACACCGGCAATGCTTACTACAAGCGCAGTCGTCGACATAATCAGTGCTACACCTTGCCAACTGCAAGGCTTTACGAGGGAAATTAGATTTTCAATGAGTTCGTAGCAAGCAACCCCTCCCATAATAATGGCAACAACCGCAGCCATTATTATAGATACCTTTGTATCTACCAGTTGGATATAAGCCGAAATGTCAGAAATCGCACTGGAAAAGAAAGACTGCTTGACCTCCATCGTTTCCTTTTCAGTGTTTTCAGAGACAGTGTTATCCATTTGCTATGCTCCTTTACCAGTTTAATAAACTTATTATATCACAAATATAGCGTTTTTACAACATCGATTATTCTTGAGTTTCGGGTATCCGTCCTCTAAAAAATATCCACATTCAAGCAAGTTTACCAAACAAGAAAACAGTCAAAGAAAAAGGAAGAAATTCGCTCCATTTTGTGGTAATATTTAATCACCACAAAAAACAAAACCAAACAAAAAGGAGCGAACCCTTCCATGGCCCATTCTATCACAGATACTTATAAAATGAAACGGGAAATTCTCAATTTCGCAAGAAATTTTTCCGGTAGCTTATCCGCACCGGATGCGAAGTTTTTCGCGGACATGACGTATGAAATTTTGGCTTCCCAGAGCTGCTTGCTGACAAAGATTGCCCATGCGTTGCAAGAAAAAACGAAGAAAGCGTATACGGTAGACCGTTTGTCCGACCACCTAAAAGATGGCGTTAACGCCAAAGCAGTGGCCGTATATTTGAACTATGTCCGGAAAATGGTTCCCTCTGAGCCAGTGGTTCACATTGATGACAGTGACGTAATAAAGCCGGATGGCTATCATTTTGAGGCACTGGGAACCGTCCGGGATGGCTCCAAGAGTACCACTAAAAAGTGCGTTTACGCAAAGGGGTACTATGTCACAGAGGCTTGCGTTTTGACGGATTCCAACCATCCGGCCAGCATATATTCCCGCATCCATTCCTCCCACGAAAAGGAATTCACCTCTGTGAATCATATTACCTTTGAGGCGATAGACCGGTCCGTAAAACTTCTAAAAAATGCCACATTCGTCATGGATAGAGGATACGATGACAACAAAATATTCCAAAAACTCTGGGACTTGGATCAGGATTTTGTCATTCGCCTAACGCAGAAACGGAAGCTGTTTTTTTCATAGGAAATGGGTTCCAGCAACCAAACTCTGTGCGGAAAGGAAAGGGAAGGTCAAAATGAACCTTTTCTACAAGGGAAAGGCGCATGAAGCCTATATATCCCATGTAAAAGTACAATTAACTGCTGCAAAGAAAGATGTATATCTTGTTCTGGTCTATGGCATAACGGAACACCCCATGATGTTGGTTACAAACAAGACGATCCGCAGCAAAGATGATGTCATAGAAGTTGCCAGATTATACTTTTCCAGGTGGAGAATCGAGGAATATTTCCGTGCAAAGAAGCAAATCCTGGATTTCGAGAACTTTCGTGTCCGTAGCCTGATCTCTATCAACGCTTTGAATTTCCACATTACGATCGCAATGACCTTCCTTGCCAAAATGACCAGAAAAGCCGCCGCAAATGCGTTGCTAAAATCCGTCCTAGATGCGGCCAGATCCATAAAAGACACGGTGCATTTTCTGTACTATCGTATTTCGTATGGAATCGCAGAGATATTGAAATACGCCAGAGTGGGAATCCGTGACTGGTTCAAGCCAAAACGCACAGACCAAAACCAGCTACGCTTCCGCCTTTCGGCGTGATAGTACCCCTATATTTTCAACCAGGCGCAAAGACAAGATGCCTTTGCGCCTGGTTGGCATTCCTTTTTTGATAAATATAGAGAATTAACGGTGATTATTCGGCTAAAGGCAGGGAGCCTGGCAAGAGATATGGCGGCGTGTTACTATTCGCCGAAACTCAAGAATGAATCTTACATTCTTCCATTTATTGCGAATGTTTGTTTGAATTTTCCAATTGAAAGTAATACTTCCATGTGATATATTGTCCCTAAAGGAGTGGTGCATAATGACTGGAGCATACAAGCTCAATGACATTGCCTATATGATAGAAAGTAATCACTATATCCGCGAGGGCAAAATCATTCACATCAGCGGTGATCTAATTACATTCAAATTTCTGGACTGCATGGGCGCAACAAAGATAAAAGCCCACAGGCTTTACCCATCAGAAGAAGCTGCTTTTGCTGCCATTGGTAAATGCAAAACTGAAATTCCCAGCAGTCACATGATGGCAATTCGCGGATAAATAGTCTATTCGTAAAGTCAAGACTTGTCTTTCTTTATTTCCATGTTACAATGGTCTACAGTTCGCACATAAAGGAGCGCAGGACATGGGGACAATGACACATACCCTTGAAGATTATATAGCCCAGGCAATGCCCGCACTGACGGAGATCCCAGGGTTTTCAGCACTTGCAAAAGCGGATGGTCAGGATTATGATGCGTTGGCCGTAGAATATCCTGATGCGGTGTTCGCTTTGATGATAGCGAACAACCTTTTCCACCACAACCGGGAGATTTCCGAAATCACCCAGCAGGCATTCTTCTCCATTATGGATGGCGTGGACATTCCTTCTGTACGCCTTCAATATGACCGCCGCACGGATTCCTATTTCCAGACACATTCATGGGATAACTGAGTATGAATACACCTTATTCAAGTGCTGGCAAATCTTTTAAGGATTTGAAGCAGGCACAGAAAGCCAGGATTACAGATTATATGTATCTGGAAACCCAGGATTTCGTCTCTGCAAACGGACGAATGCCGGTCTCCGTTGAGGACTGTGAAACGATTGTACAAAAGGTCTGCGGTCATATCAACATTCAGATTTCCTTTGACGAGGTTTACAAGGAATATCGTAAAAAGCGCCTGCACATCATTGAGCGGTTGGAAAGCACTGGCTTACCAGAGCATATCCGTTCTCATGAGGAAATAAAGGCGCTGCAACGTGAACGTGCCACACGGCATCCAAATCACAAGTCCCAGGAGCAACCCTTGAAATCTCTTGACCCGAAAATTGCGGATCAGGATGAACGCTTCTTTTTCATTGCTGGCTATACTTCCGGTGGAGTGCCATATGGTGTGACCTGGGAAGAAATGGGCCTGGAGCCATGGGAGAAGTTGGACAACTGCCATTGCCAAGGTATTTGACGAAAGTGAGTTTGAGCAGGATCGGCTGATTGCAACCACAGAATACTAGCAAAAGAACGCCCATTTCTGCTGTGAGACTACATCTCGCACAGAAATGGGTGTTTGACGAGAAAATCAGAGAACTACTGCAAAAACAACATTTTTCTCACGAAAAATAGTTGACAGAGAGTGCCACCATGAGTATAATACTACGATTTGGCATATTAAGTGCTGGATGGCCGGTTTAGGGGTGAAAGGAGCTTTTATGTTTAAATATGTAGAAGATAAGGAATACCTCAGCCGTGTTCGCAGGGTGTGTGGAGGTATAATGCAAGACTTCTGTCATTCTCTAAAGGTAGAGTATGACATAGGTTCTTCGTTTTATCTTGTGGGTAGCGGAGCAAGAAACCTGATACTTCAAAACTCTAATCAACCCATCGACTTGGATTATAACCTTGAAATCACAAGAATTGATGACTGGGAAGATTGCAGAAACATCAAAGAATGTGCAATAGAGGCTTTTAATAAAGTTCTTAGGAAATATGATTGGAGTGACTGTGAAGATTCAACTTCGTCATTAACTACCGAGAAACGCTATTTTTTAAAGGGAAACGATACTGAATTTTCAATCGATGTTTGTATTGTTCGTAAATATATTGATGGAAATTATTATCGTTTAATTCACGAAAAAACGGGCTTTACTTATTTTGATAGATATTTTTGGAATCAAGCTCCTCATTCGAGATGCCTTAAAGAAAAAGCTGATTATATCAAACGTAACGGAAAATGGGCATTAGTCAGAGAGCTATACAAGACAATAAAAAACAGGTATTTAACATCAAATGACTATAACCATTCTTCCTTTATCTGCTATATTGAAGCGGTCAACAATGTTTACAATTCAATAAAGAACTGGGATGATGTTTCGACCTCCTCACACGTTACCTGTTTATTATATTAGGGTAGGGGAGAGATCATCTAATGAATTAAATGGACGCCCCCATCTTCTGATTCGCTCAGGTAATTGGGGGCGTCCATTTTTATATTGTTCTAGCCTTGCGGAATCGATACTCCGTCCAAAGTTCCAGTCCCATAGGCATCATACAGAGTGTCAAGTAGCCGATTGCCGTCAACACCCCGATTGCGTTCAGAGGCCGCCAGATAATTCTGGGGTTGTACCACATTTTGCTGGCTCCCAGGATCACGCCCATGGCGGTCATGGTAATGCAGCTGAACAGCGCAATTACAAAAGCCCTGTCCCGGTTATCGAAGCGGTAGATGGAGAAAGCTGTCCGTCCCCGGAGAAGGCTTCCACGGGAACGCATGGAGTCAGATTCCAGGGCAAGGGCTGAGATCATCCAGGTAATCAGCATGGAAAAGATTCGCAGGCGGTTAATAAATCTGCGGGAAATATTGCCCTGATTGCTGCCATGGCCTATACCCTTTTGAGCCAGGTTGATGCGCCTTGCCTCCTGACTGATTCTGGGAATAAGGCGCAGTAGGATGGTTAAGAACAGGGACAGCAACGGACTGACCTTTCCGAACAGATATACCACCTTGTCCGAGGACACCACCCGGAACATCGCTTCCAGCCACATACACAGCGTTGCAAACCGCAGTCCAATGACCAGACCATAAACAATGCTCTCCAAGGTAATATCATTGTTGATGAAGTTCTTTTTCAACACCGTTACTCCAAAATGGTGGTAGGAACTGTAGTACAGAGCGAAGGCCAGGATCAGCGGAAGTAAACACAGATTCAAAATTACCGCCTGCTTTCCGCACCGCTTCACACTATAAGCAAAGGCGCAGAGGAAAGCAATCAGCAAAAATACCGGATGCTTGAAGGTCACTGCTCCATAGATCACAGAGGCAAAGAAGATGAAATTCACCGCCGGGTGACAGGCTTCAAACCCCATCTTCATCCTCCGCCATGCCATATTGCAGTTTCACACGGTCCAGTTTCTCCAGAAGTGCCGGACCAAACAGCAACATGGTCAGTGCAGAACAAACGCCCTGGCTGATGTTCACCGGGAAACCCGACACATAGAGCGGCCAAGCTGTCTGAGCATTGATAATGGGTAGAGTCAGAAACACCGTACAGGTATCCAGTAGTGGGCCAACAAACAGCACGCAGGCCAAAAAGCCAAAGGTAGCCATTACCCAGCGCTTTTGCGGCAGTCGGCCTTTTGCGAACAGGAAGCCCGCCAACATACCGCCCGCTCCATAGGCAAACATCTGCCAGGGGGTATAGGCTCCCTGACCGTAAAAGAAGTTGCTGGCAAAAGCGGAGACAGCCCCTACCAGGAAGCCCGCCTCCGGGCCGAAGGCCATGCCGGACAGCATGATAATGGCAAAGATGGCCTTGAAATTGGGAATGGGAATCACCACTCGGGCAGCTACCGCCAAGGCGGACAGCACCGCAATGACCACCAGCTCCCGGGCCTGGGGTTTGCGGCTTTCAAAGGCCAGCAGAAACGGGATGATGATTTCGATAATCACCAGGGTGCTGGTAAGATAGTAGGCTCTGCCAGTCAGCCGAAGCCCCAAAAACAGGGTTGCCGGAATCACCAGCAGGAAAATCAGGAGCGTGGCAATGTGAGATTTTTTCATTTTGCTGCCTCCTTGTTTTCTTTGTAGAGACGAATCACGTCTTCCGCCGTAACGGCTCCCTCAAACACATGGCGGCTCATGCGGTGGGCAGCGGTGGTATAGAAGCTGTTGGCTCCAAAGAACCGTCTGGGGGTATCCGTGGTCAGGACCTGTCCGTCGAAGAACATACTGACAATGTCCGCGTATCGGGCGCAGAACTCCACATCGTGAGAAACCATGACAATGGTGATGCCCTGTTTCTTCAAATCCGCCAAGATTTCTGCAAAGGTTTCCTTAAAGAAGCTGTCGATACCTTTGGTAGGCTCGTCCAGCAGCAGAAGTCTGGGGTTGGTCAGCAGCACCTTGGCCAGGGCTGAGCGCTGCTGCTCGCCGCCGGACAGGTCGTAGGGGTGGCTGTCCAGAAGCTCCGTCACCTGGCAAAGGGCCGCGATCCGTTCAATTTCCTGCTTATCCTTGGTCATTTCCGCCAGGTCTTCCCGGACAGTCTTTTTGACAAACAGGCTCTTGGGATCCTGGGGCAGCATGGCAAGGCAGCCGTGGAATAGCTCTGACGACTTGTACTTTTCCACCGGCTTGCCAAACAGCGTCACCTTGCCCCGGTAGGGTCTGCAAACGCCGGAGATAGCCTTTAGGGTCGTAGACTTCCCCGCACCGTTGCCACCCAGGATGGCATAGAGGCTTCCTGCGGGTACTTCCGCACTGACGCCTCGCAGAATATCCGGGGAATCCTTTTCATATCGGAACCAGAGTTCTTTTAGGGTAAGGGCCGGATTTTCAATTTCTTCCGGCAAGGCGGGAGCGGGGATGGCCTTGATGCTCGGCTCCTTTGGAAATTCCTTACTCAGCCAACTGCGCCCTTGGCGAACGGTCAGCGGGCTTTCGCCGGTGCCGCCAGCCCCATAGTAGACCCGAACAGGGGTAGGCATGGCGGCAAACATGGGGTTGGCCTGCTCAAAAAGAAGCTGGCCGACCTTTCCGGGAGTATCATCGGCTATGACACAGCCTTTTTCCATGACCACTGCCCTGTCTGCGTAAGGGAAAATATCCTCCAGCCGATGCTCGGTGATGATGACGGTAGTGCCCAGCTCCATGTTGATTTTCCGAACGGTATTCAAAAAGTCACTGGCAGCGATGGGGTCTAGCTGGCTTGTTGGCTCGTCCAGGATCAGCACCTCCGGCTGCATGGCCATGATAGACGCTAAGTTTAATAGTTGCTTCTGGCCGCCGGAAAGGGTCGCCACATCCCGATGAAACCAATCCTGAATGCCAAAATAGCAGGCCATTTCCGCCACTCGACCCCGCATGGTTTTTTGGTCACAGCCCAGGCTTTCCAGGCCGAAGGCCAGCTCATGCCAAACCTTATCCGTTACAATCTGGTCGTCCGGGTTTTGCATGACGAAACCGATTTTCTCGGACTGCTCTCGGTCCGACACCTGTTTCAGCGGAACGCCCCGGAATAAAATCTCGCCGGTACGTTTCCCGTTGGGGGTGAGGACGGTTTTAAGCTGTCGCAAAAGGGTACTCTTTCCGCTTCCAGATTTGCCGCAAAGCACCAGAAACTCCCCCTGCTCAATAGTCAGACTGACATTTTCCAACGAATGCCTTCCCTTGGCAGAGGCATAGGAAAATGTCAAATCCTTGATCTCGAAATGTGCCACTGTATGGCCTCCTTTATGTGTAATGCGGTGGGCAATAGCAAAAATACGCCATAGGCTGCCAGGCCCAGGCTGTTCCATCCTCCGATTCGGGCGATAGACAGCTCCGGGGTGAAGGTTGCCGTTTTGTCACCAACGAATACAACCAAACCGAGCAGTACCGAAAAAGCTGCCAGAAGCCCCCAATCCAGGCTGGTCATGGTGTAGATCATAAAGCTGCTTCGCTTTCCTGTTCCGTAGCCCCGGCTGCGCATGGAGTCTGCCGTGACCACGCTGCCCTCTAACGCCCATGAGGTCAGTGCCCCCAGAATGGACATTCCGTCCTCCAGCTTTTCTTTATTGGTGTCACCCTCCGCTGCCCCTTTTCCGATGGACTTTCTGGCCCCGGCGATTTGAGCCGCTTTGCGCATGAAATTAGGAATCAGCCGCAGTACCATCACCAGCAGCAGCGACAGGGCGGGGATCACATTTCCAAACAGTGACGTAAACTTGTCGCTGGTCAGAACTGCGTTGTAGCAGCCAAACCACAGCAGCATTTCCAGAAAAATCCCGCTGATGGCCATGCCATAGAGCAGGGCCTCCCAGGTGTAGGGCCTGCCAAAATACCAAAACAGCACTCGCTCTCCATACCGGTTGAACAAAGGGTTGATCAAGGTCAGCACCAGGAAAAGGGGCAGCATAGAAAGAATGTTCCGAAGCCCTTTTCGCCTGTGGAGAAGAAGATAATAACAGCTCCCACTGACGATCCCCACTGCAAGATACGCCGGGTGCTGGATAATCACGGCGGAGCAAATGGCTCCCAGAAAAAAGGCAAAATTCACTGCCGGATGGCGCTTGGAAAAGGCGTCACTACGCATTGTCGTCGCCCATCCAGATTTCGCCTACATCCGCACCCAGGCCGTTGCAGGTGTAGCACCAAACAATATCTTGGCCGTTTTTCAGCGTGTAGGAGGAGCAGCCATAGTTGGGAAACCACTCGTCCACCTTGTACATCCAACCGGATTCCGGGCCGCAGTCAAACTCATACAGATGGTTGATGCCCTCGATATAATAGCTTTCATACATAGGGGTATAGCTGTATTCAATTTGAATATCCGCCGCTTCGCAGACTTTGTTCAGCACCTCAAACACCGTATCGCCTTCGGAGAAGCTGACCTGGGTCTTGGGCAGGATCGTCCCATCCTTTGGAACAAAGGGGGCCTTTTCTTCATTCAAATTCTTCGTGTTGTCCAAGATGGTATCACACACAATGGTAATGGTGCAGATGTTATCCTCCTGACCGGGTTCAATCAGGGCATTGTCTTGTATCTTTTGAATTTTGTACTGGCTTCCGAGGCCGTCACCGGTGTCTGTTTTCAGTGTAAAAGCGACTGCTACACCGGCAATGACGATTGCGGCAATGATCAATACCATGATCAGGTTTGCGGTTTTCTTGTTCATACAGATCCTCTCTTTATGTCCAGTGTTCCGTTCATTAAGGATAGTATAGTTGATTTTACTCCATGTTCCAAGAGTTTTTTGCTTTATTTTTCAGGTTCCTCTAAAGTGATGAAGCCGGTCATCCTTCGCTGGGCAATCTCAGAGGGGGCCTGAGCAGCGTTGGATGATCCGGCTATGCTTTAATCAGTTGGTTTCTGCTGCCAGGTATCCTCTTGGGTAACAGAAGATGTGGCCTCCGATGGAACCCCATTCGCTGTCTGTTGTGCGGACTCTGCCATAGAACAGGACGTCCTTTGGCAGCACATAGGGACCATACAAGGCCCGGTCGATGGCCTCATATTGCGCCTGTCCCGGCTTGGCTTCTTTGATAAGCTTATTGGGGACGAACTGGGATTCATCATTGATCATTGCGGTAAGGGAACCGCTGAACAAATCGGATGTCAGCCGGTTCAAAACGACCTCCGCAATGGCCTGCTGGCCATCTTCGCACTCTCCCCGGGCCTCGACGTAAATCAACTTTGCAAGAAGCTTGGTTTCCGCATCGGTCAGGGTCAGACCGTCATATCTTGGCTCCACATAGGGGCGGGCAGGCGGTTCATAGATGAATGGGTCATCCGGCATTTTGGCGGGGTCAAAGATAAACGCCCCGTCATAGCCCCAGCAGATTTCATCCGTGCTGAAGCCGTTTTCAAATTCGTATTGAAGCCGCCAGCTCTCCCGGTTCGTAACGGAAGGGTCATAGACCATGATTTTTCCTTCTTCATTGATGCCCTTCAGGAGAACGAAATGCTGGCTGTTTGTGAAAAGGGACTTGCCGTTCATCAGCTGGATGACGATTTTTCCTTCCCACAGGGCTTCCTTGACGAAATTGTAGTTTTCCGCTTCTGCCATCGGCAGTTTCAACGCACTTGACATATAGCGAATACGGTCAACATTGTTTTCGGCTTTTGCGCCGAACCAACTCGCCAGTTCATCGGGGTAATACTGATGGCCCGTCAGGTATGTCGCAACCACGGCCATGCAGCAGACGCTGCACCCGTTGTCCTTGATCGTGCCGGAGCCGTACATGATGTCGCCGTACTCCTCCAGCGTGTAATCCGGGAAAAAGCGTTCATCCTCCGGTTCGGCTGGAATTTCCTCTGTTTCCTCCGGAATCACTTCCTCCGGCTCCGATTCCTGGACTTCTTCTGGTACAGGTTCTGTGGGCAGGTATTCCGTTTCCGCAGGATATTCCTGGGTTTCTTCTGTTGGTTCCTCTGTGGCCTCGGTGGGTTCTTCCTCCGGGGCCGCTGTTTCTTCTAGCTGTGTCTCCTCCGTTGCCTCGTCGGCCCAGGTTCTCATAGAAATGGGCTGAACAAGCAGAGCTGCCGCCAGCAGTAGGCACAGAATATTTCGTTTGGTCAAATGCAGCGCTCCTTGCTTGCCGGGGACGGTTGCCCGCCCCCGGCGGTAAAATCTCAGTCTTTCTTCTTGTTGAGCTTGGGAACGAGGACGATACCGATGACCACACCCCAGCCGGCACCGCCAAAGATGCAGACCGCAATGATCCACCAGGGGATATTGGCCGCCTGGGCAGGTTCGGTGGCAGCGGGAACGGTGGGTTCCACAGTTACCACATCGCCGCCCATGTCGATGATGTCGGTCATGTCGTACAGGTTCGTCTTGCCGGAGAGGAAACGGTAGTAGGCGGTCAGTGCGTAGTACGCCTGCTCGGTGCCCATGCCGTCGATCTCGCCGTCCATGATGTGCTTGAAGCCGCCGCCCTTTACATAGTACCGCAGCAGTGCGTCAACCACAGAGCCGCCGTCCTTCACGAACCGGGAGTCGGTGTCCCCATCGATGCCCAGAGCGGACAGAGCGGTGAGAACCTGTGCGGTGGATTCACTGGTGGCAATGTACTTGCCGTCGCCGTAAGTGGTGCTGAATCCGCCGTCATCGTCCTGCATTTCGGAAAGGCGGGCAATGGCCTTGTCGATGGCCTGCTTCACAGTCGGGTCCTTCTTGTAGTAGGGGGCAAGAGCCGTCAGGGCCATGCCGGTCATGTCGGAGTCGGCACGGTCCCCGGAGATGGCCCAGCCGCCGTCGGAGGTCTGCACACTCAAAATCTCGTCAATGAGGGCCTGCCGTGTGGTGGTGCCGCCGGAGGGCACGGGGTAGTTGCCGGAATCCAGTGCCAGCAGTGCCCAGATAGGACCGTTGTTGCCCTGGTACTTGACGAACTCCAGGTCACTGAGGCCAGCCAGCAGGTTGTAGCCGCCAACGTTGGTCACGTCCTTGCCGATAGCCGTCAGGGCCAGGATCATTCGGGAATTGTCCGTGGACTTGGCCTTGTGGAGCCGTCCGGTGTCGGGGTCAATGCTTTGCTGCACATACTCCACAGCCTTCTGGTAGTAATCCTCCACGCCGGGGACTGTCCGTCCGGACCGGGCCAGGCCGATGACCATCCATTCGCCGCCAATAGCGCCGACGTTGGGGGTACCAAGCTTCTCCATGTACTCGCCGGTGCTGATGTAAGGCTCGCTGACCTTTCCAAGGGTATCCAGCATTGCGAACTTGGTCTCCGCCGCAGTCAGCACATCATAGTTGTCAACCAGCAGCTTTTGCAGGTCCGTCAGGGCATCGTAAGCCTTCCGGGCATCGCGGATGTCCTGTTTGGAATCCTTGGTCACATTCCCGATTTTCTTGATCTTGTCCATGACCTCCTGGGCCTTCTTCTGATCCTCGGCAGTGGCCGTCAG
>ENA-ORSL01001371-ORSL01001371.1-human-gut-metagenome-genome-assembly--contig:-NODE-1371-length-20772-cov-5.079983_pt1 | contig 20772 bp, 21 predicted proteins | sample MGYA00242190_ERZ509157 | MGnify/ENA primary metagenome ERZ509157 (study PRJEB26280, sample SAMEA2338664) | human gut metagenome | biome: human gut; feature: human-associated habitat; material: faeces...
ACAAATACTGCGGCACGGGGAACGATTTCGTCCTGCTGGAGAACTTTGACGGCGCGATCTCGGACTATCCCGCGCTTGCCAAGCGCCTGTGCGACCGCCATTTTTCCGTGGGCGCGGACGGGCTGATCGTCCTTGAGCCTGCGCAAAACGGCGGCGACTGCCGAATGCGGTTTTACAACAACGACGGCTCGGCGGCGGAGATGTGCGGCAACGGCGCCCGCTGCCTGTGCCGCCACTGCTTCGAGCGCGGCTTGTCGGGCAAAACGCAGCGCATTGAAACGCCCGCCGGACTTGTCACGGGACAGCGCATTACCGCCGACCGCTACCGTATTGAGCTGAACACTCCCTCCGTTGTGCTTCTTCAAATAACTGCGGAGGACATTTTATGCGACTACCTCGTGCTGGGCAAAAGCGGGATTCCCCACGCCGTCGCGCCGCTGCCGGACCTGATCGGCACGGAATTGAAAGATTTTGCCGCCCGCCTGCGCTTCAGTCCCGCCTTCCCCGCAGGTGTCAACGTAAATCTTTGGGAGAAAGCGGGAGAAAACGCGCTTCGTCTGCGCACCTATGAGCGCGGGGTCGAGGCCTTCACCCTCTCCTGCGGCACGGGGACGGGAGCGACCGTCGCCGCGCTGACCCGCCGCGGTCTCGTCAGCGGAAAACAGACGCAGGTGCAGACCGACGGCGGACTGCTGACCGTGGACATCGAGGGCGAGCGCATCTTCCTCACCGGCCCCGCCGTCTGTACCTTCCGCGGCGAGCTGCCCTAAACAAAAAATACCCCGCGTCCGAGGCTCGGACGCGGGCTGTTTTTCTATTCTCTATTCTCCGCCGCAGGTTTCCGCAACGACATAGCGCGGGCGATCCTTGATCTCCTCATAAATATTGCCGACGTAGTAGCCGATAATGCCGAGGCTGATCATAATCAGGCTGCCCAAGAACAGCAGCAGGATGATGACCGTCGTAAAGCCGCCGAGCGCCAGCCCCATAAACTTCTGCACCAGCGCGATAACGCCCAGCACCAGCGACACCAGCAGCGTCAGGATGCCGAACACCGTCACCAAATGCAGCGGCAACGCGGTAAAGGCGGTAATATTGGAGACGGCGTACTTCATCAGTGACCACGTTGACCACTTCGACTGTCCCGCCGTCCGCTCGCGCACCTCATAGGCGACTGTCGCCGTGCGGAAGCCGACCCACGACGACAGCGCACGGAAAAACGCCCGCTTCTCGCGCATGGTCAAAATCACATTCACCGCCTTGCGGTCAAGGAGCTTAAAGTCCGACGCACGGGACATATCGACACGCGTCGCACGGCTGATGAGCTTATAAAACGCGGCGGCGGCGAGGCGGTGTGCGGCGCTCTCCTTGCCGCGGTCGGACTTTACGCCCTCGATGACCTCCGCGCCCTGCTCCCAAAGGCGGTACATCTCCGTCAGCTTCTCCGGCGGGTGCTGCAGGTCGCAGTCCATCACCGCGACACAATCGCCCTTTGCCGCCTGCAAGCCCGCAAAGATCGCCGCCTCCTTGCCGAAATTGCGCGAAAAATGTACGCCGCGAAGCTGCGGCGAGGCAAGCGCACGAATTTCCTCCCACGTCCGATCGCGTGAGCCGTCATCCACGAACACCAGCTCATAGGCGATCCCCGCGTCCCGCAGGACCTGCGCGACCGTTTTCGCGGCGACGGGTACCATTTCCTCCTCGTTATACGCCGGAATCACGACGGAAAGCATCTTGAAAACCACCTCTGTTCCTTCATTATACCCATGATAACCGTCGGGTCGGCATTTGTCAATATTTTGCATTGTGGACGGGGAGGATTTGTGGTATACTGATATTGATTCTTGATGAAAATGTTTCATCAAGAATCCCACTGACGCGCCTTTGGCGCTATAAAAAGCTCTTCCGGCTTTTTCAGATTCTGATATGAGTTAAGCGGGGCGGCATTTTTCCGCCTTGCCCCGCAGATTCTGCAATACCCGACGGTGCAAGGGAGGGTTTCTCATTGAAAAAAGTGTTAATGCTCGGGACGGGCGGCACCATCGCCTCCGAAATGACCAAAAGCGGGCTGACGCCGGTCCTGACCTCGGAGCAGCTCGTGCAGAACGTGCCGGAGCTGAAGGAGCTTTGCGACGTGACCTGCCGCCAGCTCTTTTCCATCGACTCGACCAACATCACCCCGTCGCACTGGCTGAAGCTCGCCGCCGCGATCGAGGAGAGCTACGACGATTTTGACGGCTTCGTCATTGCCCACGGAACCGACACGATGGCTTACACCGCCGCCGCGCTGTCCTATCTTGTGCAGTATTCACCCAAGCCCATCGTCCTGACCGGCGCACAGAAGCCCATCGTGTTCGAAAACACGGATTCCAAGACCAATCTGACCGACGCCTTCCGCTGCGCCGTGTCCGACCTGTGCGGCGTCATGCTCGTGTTCAACGGGCGGGTCATGCTCGGCACCCGCGCCCGCAAGACCCACACGACGAGCCTGCAGGCGTTTTCCAGCATCAACTATCCCGTCCTCGGCGTGCTGCAAAACGGCGTTCTGATGGAATATATCCGACCCGAGGCGCTCGACCGACCGATCTTTTACCACGCGCTTGACTCGAGGGTCGGCTTGCTGAAAATTATTCCGGGGACGGATTGCGCCCTGTTAGAGTATATTTTGGAGCACAATGACGCGGTTATCATCGAGAGCTACGGCGTCGGTGGGCTGCCGTCGTATCAGGGCAGCGGCTTTTTCGACGTGATCCGCCGCGCCATCCGCTCCGGCAAGACCATCGTCATGACCACGCAGGTGCAAAACGAGGGCAGCAACCTCGGCACCTACGACGTCGGCTTCCACCTGAAGCATGACCTCCTGCTCTTGGAAGCATATGACATGACAACAGAGGCGGCGCTGGCAAAGCTCATGTGGATTCTGGGGCAGACGAACGACACCGCCGAGATCCGCCGCCTGTTCTGCACGCCCGTTTCGCACGATCTGCTGTATCTGAAGGAGCAAACGCAATGAACCGCGCACGATTCGAAGAAAAATTGAGCGAGCTGCCGCTGGCGCAGTATGTCTTTTTTCCCACGGACGCGCTGGAATTTTCCGACCGCGTCCGCACCGTCTGCGCGCAGGAGTGCCCGCGCTACGGCAAAAGCTGGGCGTGCCCGCCGGCAGTCGGAACGGTCGAGGAATGTCGGCGGCGCATTTCGGCGTATCCGAACGGGCTGCTCATCGTCACGCTCACCGAGGTGAACGATATTGCCGACATGGAGGAAACTCTTGCGACCCGTCCCGCGCACGAAGCGCTGACGCATCGGGTTGCCGCGCTGCTGCGGGAGGAGGGAGTCACGCCGCTGGTGCTCTCCACGGAGTCCTGCGCGATCTGCGAGGAATGTACATATCCGAACGCACCGTGCCGCCACCCCGAGCTGATGTATCCCTGCGTCGAGAGCCACGGCATCGTCGTCACCGCGCTGGCGGAGCGCCTCGGCGTGGAATACCGATACGGCAATAACGTCGTAACGTGGTTCTCCCTCCTGCTGTTTGACGAATGAGTTAAAAACCACCGGAGCAGGAAAAAACCTGCTCCGGTTCAGACTGTCAAAAAAGTCCGTAATCGTCAAAATCTATTAACACTTTAATAGAATTCTGTTCTCTGCGTTTTGATTTGCAAAAAACGGAGTATACCGAACTATATGGTGCAAAAAATGCTTGCTTCGCAAGGATTTTGACTTACTGCGCAACTCACGCCCTACCGTACCTATGTACGCCGACGGGCGTGAGTTGCTTGTCTTCCGAACTTTTTTGCAGTCTGTCGGTGTGTCGAAAAGACTTTTCGACACGTTGAATTCTTCTCAGTATGGGCGGATATAATGTGCGCTGGTGTCGGGTGCAGGCCGCATCTTTATCCCCGAAACAATGCCGACGGCAAGGAACGAGGTAATGATCGAGCTGCCGCCGTAGCTGAAGAAGGGAAGTGCCAGACCGATGACCGGAATCAGTCCGAGGCAGACGCCGACGTTGATAAGCACCTGAAACAGGAACATCGAGGCAATGCCGACGCAGATCAGGCGGTTCATGCAGTCGGGCGATTTGATGCCGACATAGATGATACGGACGATGATCGCCAGCAGCAGCGCCAGCAGGATCAGACAGCCGACCATACCGAGCTGTTCGCCGGTGGCGGAGAAGATCGAGTCGGTGTGGCTCGCGGGAAGGGTCGTGTTGGTGACGGTACCGTTGGTCAAGCCCTGACCGGCAAGACCGCCGTTTTGCAGCGCCTTGAGGTTCTGATTCGTCTGCCAAAGCTGGTGACGGCCGGTGGGGTCGATCGTCGGGTCATACAGCGCAAGGATGCGGTTTTTCTGGTCATCGCGAATGACAAACCGCCAAATATACGGACCGGCAAGCGCCAACGCTCCGCCGCCCGCAAGAAACCACCAAAGGCTGACGCCGCCGACAAACGCCATGGTCAGGAAGGTGAAGATGAAGATCAGTGAAACGCCCGTGTCGCTGGAGATCGCGACGTAGAATGCGACAAGACCGAGCGTTTGCACCGTCATCGGCACCACGCACTTCGGCGAGGAGATGCGCGTTTGGTGGACGCTCATCGTTTTTGCGAGAATGATGACCAAAATGATCTTGCAGACCTCGGCGGGCTGGATGTTGAACGGCAGGAAGGGGAAGGAGAGCCAGCTCTTATTGCCGCCCACCGTGACGCCCCAAATCAGAAGCATACCGATGAAAACATAGTTAAACAGCGTCAAAAGCGTTCGCTGACCCGCGAGGATGTCGATGTCGAAGGCAGTCAGCGCAAGATAGGCAAGGACACCGAAGATGAGTGTGCCCGTCTGAATGATGATATAACGGCTGGTGCCCTCCTCGGCGGTGGTGGCGGCGATCATGACAATGCCGTACAGCGTTGTAACGACGCACAGCGCAAGCAGCACCATGTCGCCCTTTTTGAAAATATCCGAGATTTTTGCCGTCAGCTTTTTCATGCGTCCACCTCCTACCCGAGTTTCCCCTATTCTACCACCAATCTCGCGGCTTGTAAACAAAAAGTTTTGCATTGCATCGAACCGTGTGGTACAATGGTACAAAACGGCGGATAAGAAGGAAAGAAATCATGCAATATATTACAACATCACCGGAGCGGACCGAGGCGCTCGGCGAGCGGCTGGGCGAGCGGCTGCGCGGCGGGGAGGTTATTGCCTACCGCGGTGAGCTTGGCGCAGGAAAGACCGCCTTTACGCGCGGGCTGGCGCGAGGCTTGGGGATTTCCGTGCGCGTGACCAGTCCGACCTATACGATCGTCAACGAGTACGGCGGCGGCCTGCCGCTGTTCCATTTCGATATGTACCGTCTGCACGATGCCGACGATCTGTTTGACATCGGCTGGGAGGACTACCTCGAGCGCGGCGGTGTCTGCGCCGTGGAGTGGAGCGAAAATGTTGCGGAGGCAATGGAGGGCGCGATCACCGTCACGCTGGAAAAGTACGCGGACGATACGCGGCGGATCACGATAGAAGGGGGAGAGGACATTGCGGATCTTGGCGTTTGAGACCTCGGCAAAGGCAGGCTCGGTCGCGCTTTCGGACGATGGGAAGCTCTTGGGCGAATTCTATCTCAACTGCGGCATGACGCACAGCAAAACGCTGTTGAAGCTTGCCGAGGAGCTGCTTGCCGCCTGTGAGCTTGCGCCGAAGCAGCTTGACGCGGTGGCGTGTGCGGCGGGTCCCGGCAGCTTTACCGGTGTGCGCATCGGTGTTGCGGCGGCAAAGGGCTTTGCTTGGGGCGCGGAGCTGCCCTGTGTCGGCGTTTCCACGCTGGCGGCAATGGCGCAGCAGGCGCGGGAATTCGAGGGCGTCATTTGCTGTGCGATGGACGCGCGGCGCGAACAGGTGTACCACGCGATGTTCTCCTGCCGCGGCGGGAAGCTGACGCGACTGAGCGAGGATTGCGCAATTTCACTGGAGGAGCTGGCGCAGCGGCTGAAAAAACTCGAATCTCCGAAAATAATGGTTGGAGATGGCGCTCGGTTGTGCTATAATACCATCGGTACGGTTTGCGACGGCTGCGTTTGTGCACCGGAGCATTTGGCAATGCAGCGGGCAAGCGGCGTTGCGCTGGTTGCGGAGGAGCAGCTTCGGAGCGGAGGCGATTTTTCCGGAGCGGCGTTGATCCCGAACTATCTTCGCCTGTCACAGGCGGAGCGCGAGCGTGCGCAGCGGCTGCACGAGAGTTAAGGAGGAGACACATGGGAAAAGTACAGATCTTAGATCATCCGCTGTTGCAGCATAAGCTGACGATTCTGCGGGACAAGAACACGGGTGTGAAGGAATTCCGCGAGGCTGTCGGGGAGATTGCCGCACTGATGTGCTATGAGGCGACGAGGAATCTTCCGACGGAGGAAATTGAGATCGAGACGCCCGTTGCAAAGGCGACTGCCCGCGTCCTGGCGGGGAAGAAGCTTGCCATCGTGCCGATCCTCCGCGCCGGACTCGGCATGGTCGAGACGATGATTTCCTTGATCCCCTCGGCAAAGATCGGTCACATCGGACTGTTCCGCGACCCCGAGACGCATCTGCCCGTCAAGTATTACTGCAAGATGCCCCCCGACATCTCCGAGCGTCAGGTATTTTTGGTCGATCCCATGCTTGCCACCGGCGGCAGCGTGATCGCCGCGATCGATATTCTGAAGAATGAATACGGCTGCAAATATATCACGCTCATGGATATTATTGCCGCGCCCGAGGGCATTGCGGCGGTGACGGCGGCACATCCCGACATTGACATCTACGTTACGGCGGTCGATGAAAAGCTGAACGAGCACGCCTACATCGTCCCGGGTCTCGGCGACTGCGGCGACCGTATCTTCGGCACAAAATAAGTATGGATTAAAAAACTCCTGCGTCCGTCTCGGCGCAGGAGATTTTTTGCGGTAAAACAAAACCACCTGCGTCCAAACAGACGCGGGTGGTTGATTTGACTGAATTACAGAGCCTTCTTTGCGGTTTCGACGAGAGCGCCGAACGCGGCGGAGTCGGCGATTGCCAGCTCGGACAGCGCCTTGCGGTTCATCTCGATGCCGGACTTCTTCAGACCGTTCATGAAGCGGGAGTAGTTCATATCGTAGGGCTTCACGGCGGCGGAGATACGGGCAATCCACAGACGGCGGAAATCGCGCTTCTTCTGCTTGCGGCCGATGTAGGCGTAAACGCCGGACTTCTTGACCGCCTGCTTTGCCATCTTGAAATGGGTCGATTTGGAGCCCCAGTAGGACTTTGCGAGCTTGAGGGTCTTATTTCTTCTCTTGCGCGTCATCAGCGCACCTTTTACACGTGCCATTTACTATATCCTCCTCTTCCGATTACTTGTACGGGATCATCTTTTTGATGGCGTCAACATTGGTGACGTCTGCGTAGGTCGTGCTTCTCAGACGGCGACCGCGCTTGGTGTCCTTCTTGGTGAGGATATGGCTCTTGAATGCGTGCGCTCTCTTGACCTTACCGGTCTTGGTGAGATTGAATCTCTTCTTTGCACCGCTGTGGGTCTTCAGTTTCGGCATGGGTACTTCTCCTTTGTAATTATTTTGCAGCCTTCGGCGACAGGAAGATAGACATATGTCTGCCGTCGAGCTTGGGTTTTTTGTCCAAATTGGAAACCTCGGCGCAGCCCTCTGCGAATCGAATCAGCAGCTCCTCGCCAATGTTGGTGTGCGCCATCTCACGACCGCGAAAGCGAACCGTGACCTTCACGCGATTGCCGTCCGAAAGGAACTTGCACGCGCTGCGCATCTTGGTGTTGAGGTCGTTGGTGTCGATGCCGGGAGACATACGAATCTCCTTGATCTCCACCACGCGCTGATTCTTTCTGGCTTCCTTTTCCCGCTTGAGCTGGTCAAAACGGAACTTGCCGTAATCCATGATCTTGCAGACAGGGGGTACTGCGTTCGGAGAGATCTTCACAAGATCAAGATCCAGTTCCTCTGCCATTGCCAGCGCTGCTTCGGAGGTAACGATACCGACCATAGCGCCGTCCGCGCCGATGAGTCGAATTTCCTTATCCCGAATTTCCTCGTTGAGCTGATGATCTAATTTGCCGATGGGAAAACACCTCCGTCTCAATAGAAACAAAAAATACGGATGCCGACGGCACCCGCATCGAACCCGCGCCATACGACGCGAAAAACTCGACTATCAAACCTCTTCGCAGCGCTTGAGGTGAGGACGGGTCGCCGACCTTCTTTGTTTTGCTACACAATTATAGCACCCCGTCCTCACCGTGTCAAGCACTATTTTGTGAAAGCACGGAAGAATTTTTTTGCGGCGCTCGACGGCGATTTCAAAGCATTTAGATAACAGAAAATGAAGAACAAAACGGAGTCGCCAGATCTCGCTTGCAGCTCAAGAAAATCCATGCCCATGTATCCGGCGAGCGGCCTGCGTGTTCTTGGCAGAATGAACAAATTGTAGCCAATTAAATTATATACATTGACAAAATTTAGGAATTAGTCAACAAATTATGAAAATATATTGACAAACGAATAAACGGACGATATGATGTAGACAGTTCGGTGCACGAAAACAGACGAATCGCGCCGAGATTTTAGAGGAGGTAAGCAAAATGAAAAAAGCACTGGCACTTCTTTTGGCACTGTTAATGATTTTCACATTGGCAGGCTGCGTGAACAACCCGAACCCCGACAACGGCGACAACCCGTCCGGCTCGGATCAGCCTGCTACCACGGAGGGAGCGATTCCGGACGGAGAGAAGATTACCGTTGGCTATTCTCTGAAAACCCTGCAGGAAGAGCGCTGGCAGCGTGAGCTTGACGGCTGCGAGGCAGCGGCAAAGGATCTCGGCATCGATTTTGTATATCAGGTTGCCAACGGCGATGCACAGACGCAGATTTCTCAGATCGAAAACCTGATTACACAGGGTGTGGACGTATTGATGGTTACGGCGGTTGATATGGGTGCGCTGACAAACGTCCTCGAGACTGCGAAGGAAGAGGGCATTAAGATTCTGATTTACGATCAGCAGCTCCAAAATGCTTACGGCGATGCATTCGTCGGCTACGAGGACTATACCAACGGCACACTGATTGCACAGGTTTGCAAGGAAAAGAACATCAGCGGCAAGGTTGTCATGCTGCACGGTGATAAGGCGTCGAGCATTGATAACATCGTTGAGGGTGAAAAGGCGGAGTTGGAAGGGCTTGACATTGAGATTGTAATGGAGCAGTATTGTCAGAACTGGGCGGCGGAGAACGGACTTAGCTATGCTCAGAATGCCCTTGCTCAGTTTAACAACGACATCGCTGCGTTCATCTGCATGAATGACGGCATTGCTTCCGGTGCGATTCAGGCGCTTGAGGAGGTCGGACTTGCCGGAAAGGTCGTTGTTACCGGCATGGACTGCGAGGTGACCGCCGTACAGAGAATTGCGGCGGGTACGCAGACCTCTACGCTGTTCAAGGACAGCAAGGTGCTGTCCAGAACCGCTATCGAAACTGCGGTTAAGCTCGCAAAGGGCGAGGAGATTAAGGCGGAAAAGACCATCAACTTCGGTGTGAATGATATGCCGCATGTAATTGTCAACTCTGTCGTTATTACGGCTGACAACATTCAGAGCGCACTCATTGAGCCCGGCTATATGACCGAGGAAGAAATTTTCGGATAATAATACTGAGGGGGCAGGGCGACCTGCCCCCGTCACTAAAAGGAGACGGCGATGGAAGACTATATCCTGAAGATGCAAGATATTACAAAGCTGTTTCCCGGCGTACGCGCACTCGATAAGGTGAACTTCCGGGTTCGGCGCGGTGAGATTCATGCGCTGGTCGGTGAAAACGGCGCGGGAAAATCCACGCTTATGAAAATTCTGAGCGGTGTGTATCCGACGGGAGACTACTCGGGCACGATGCTGCTTAACGGCAAGCCGCAGACCTATTCCTGCATCAAGGACAGCGAGCGTGCCGGCGTTGCAATTATTTATCAGGAGCTCGGACTTGTCAATACTATGACGGTTTGCGAAAACATCTTTTTGGGAAACGAATTGATGAAAAACGGTTGTATCGATTGGGACAGTCAAAACGAGAAAAGCAAGGAGCTTTTGCAAATTGTCCGACTGAAGGAAAATCCGATGACTGTCGTTGAACAGCTTGGCACCGGAAAGCAGCAGCTCATTGAGATTGCAAAGGCGATAAATAAGAATGTTCAGCTCCTGATTCTTGATGAGCCGACCTCCTCTCTGACCGAGGCGGACAGCAAGAATCTTTTGGAGCTTCTGAAAAAATTCCGAAGCGAGGGAATGACCTGCATTTATATTTCGCATAAGCTCAACGAGGTTATGGAAATTGCAGATACCATTACCGTACTCAGGGACGGCAAAACGATTGTGACGAAGCCGGCCGGCGAATTCGATGAGCGCAGCCTGATTTCGTATATGGTCGGCAGAAATATGGACGATTGCTATCCGTATGCCGAGCATACGCCGCATGATGTCGCGCTGCGGGTTGCAAACTGGACGGTCCCCACAAAAAAGGATCCGAGTCGCAAGCTTTTGAATTGCGTGGATTTTGAGGCACGTAAGGGTGAGATCGTAGGAATTGCCGGACTGATGGGCGCCGGTCGGACAGAGTTTGCAATGAGCTTATTCGGCGCATTGAGCGAAAAGCCGGAAAGCGGCGAGCTGTTTTTGCACGGGCGGAGGCATAAGGTGTTTCGTTCGCCGAAGGAGGCGATTGATGCCGGTCTGATGTATCTTTCCGAGGACCGCAAAAGGTACGGTCTTGTGTTGAATCTCAATTTGCGGCAGAATATTACATTAGCGAGCTTGGAACGAATTTCAAAGCTCGGCGTAATCAATTACGACAAGGAAACACAGGAGGTTGGTGATTCCATCCGCGACCTTGGCGTGAAAACGCCGTCGATGTTTCAATTGGCGAAAAATCTCTCGGGAGGGAATCAGCAAAAGGTCGTGATTGCAAAGGCGCTGCTGACACAGCCTGAAATCCTGATTCTTGATGAACCGACACGGGGAATCGACATCGGTGCGAAGCATGAGATTTATCAGCTTATGAACAAGCTTGTTGAGCAGGGCATTTGCATTGTTATGATTTCCTCCGAGCTGCCCGAGGTTATCAATATGAGCGACCGAATCTATGTAATGTCCGAGGGAAGGATGAATGCAGTTTTGGATAATACCGGACATTGCGTCAGCCAGGAAACGATTCTTTATTATGCGGCGGGAGGACAATGATATGACAGAAACAAAACTTTCTCGCGCAAAACAAACCACGGGGTTGATTTACAAACACAGCCTCTTTATTGAGGTGATCATTGTATTTGTGCTGTTCCAATTTTTGACCGGCGGCACATTTATTACGACCCGAAACCTTTCAAACCTTATGATGCAGGGCGCAACATGCTCGCTGATTGCGGTAACGATGATGCTAGTCATTGTTTCGTGCAACTCGGATCTGTCCGCGGGCAGCGCACTGGGCTGCATCGGCACCATCGCCGCAACGCTTCAGGTTACGCTGGGGTGGGGAACCGTACCCACAATGCTGCTGGTATTGCTTGCCGGTCTGCTTCTCGGCTTTTGGCACGGCTACTGGATTGCATACAAGAAGCTGCCTGCGTTTATCGTAACGCTGGCAACGCAACTGGTTGTCAAGGGAATTACGCTGCTGGTCGGCAACGGAGCGGCGATCGGACCGATGAGCGAGTCCTTTTCCGCACTCGGCAAGGGTTATATGCCGAGCCTGTTTTTGAAGGATGCAACGTTCAATGATCTGAGCCTGATTATCACGGTTGTGCTGCTGACCGTTTATGTGATCGTGACGATTGCAAGCGAGAAAAAGCGTATTAGGCAGGGGCTGGTTCAGCCGAAATGGAGCAAAATGCTTTTGAAGACGGCGGGAATCGTTGTGCTCGTTGCTGCAGCGGCAAGCATCTTTGTCTTCTACAAGGGCTTTCCATATGCGATCGTTCTGCTGCTGGCTGCTGCCGCGGCAGTGAATTTTGTCGTAAAAAACACAAAATTCGGGCGTTACGTATTTGCAATCGGCGGCAACGCAGAGGCAGCGCGGCTGTCGGGAATCAATAACGAACGCGTTGTGTTAAAGATTTATGTTTTACACAGTGTTGTTGTCTCCTTGGCAAGCATCGTATATCTCGGTCGTGTCGGTCAGGCGACGGCAACCGCGGGAACATCATTTGAGTTTACGGCAATTACCGGGTGCGTTGTCGGTGGTACGAGTATTATGGGCGGACGCGGCAACGTCGTCGGTGCGGTGATCGGCACGATGCTGATGGCAAGCCTTGATAACGGCATGAGCTTGCTGAACATGGGTCAAAGCACGCAATACATTGTGAAGGGCTTGGTGCTGATGCTGGCAATCGCTATGGATGTTATTTCAAGGAATAAAAAAGGGTAATGAATATGGGTTATATTAAAGATAAAATTGCAAATGTTTCGGTGCATCTTGTTTCTACCAGAGTTCAGCAGGGTTTCGCCGATGCAACAAGAACGGTGGAATGCGTCGGTTATACGGTCGTTTGTATTACAACGCAGAGTGGCATTGAGGGCTTCGGAGTTACCTATCATGAGGTCGGCGGCGAAGCAACAAAGATGCTGATTGAGAAGGACATCGCACCTAAACTGATCGGCAGGGATCCGTTTGAGACTGAGAAGATTTGGGAGGAAATGGTTGCATACCTTCGCGGTGTGGGCAGGAAGGGATTAATGTTCTGTGCGTTGAGTGCTGTAGACATTGCTCTTTGGGACATTAAGGGCAAAATGCTGAATATCCCGCTCTACAAGCTCTTTGGCGGCAATAATCCGAAGGTTCCGGTTTACGGAAGCGGCGGCTGGACATCATACTCTGATGACCGTTTGGTTGAGGAAATGGTAAGTCTTGTCCGTGACGATCACTACAGCACTATTAAATTTAAGGTCGGTGTAGACGGCGGCAGAAATCCGAATCGTGATCTTGATCGTGTTCGGTTGGTTCGCGAGGCGGTCGGTCCGAACGTACAGATTCTCCTCGATGCAAACAACTGCTGGGATGCGGCAACAGGCGTTCGCTTTGCAAATCGCGTGAAGGAATATGACATCCTGCTGCTTGAGGAACCGGTTTTTGCCGACGATTTACCCGGACTGAAACGATTTAAGCTCGGAACTGATTTGCCGCTTGCGACGGGCGAACATGAGTACACAAAATACGGCTGTAGGGAGCTTGTGATGAATAACGCAACCGACTACGTTCAAATCGACGCAACACGCACGGGCGGCTTTACAGAGATGTTGAAGATTGCTGCAATCACTCAGGCGTGGAATCTGAAATTTGCACCTCATGCAATGGAAAATATCCATATTCATCTCGTCAGCGCTTTCTCCAACGCTCCCTTTCTGGAACGGCTGAAGCTCTTTGAAGGGATTACGGAGCAACTTTACATTGATGCCCCGAAGCCGGTGGACGGTTATATGACGATTCCAGATCTGCCGGGGCTTGGCTTATGCTTGAACAAAGACTTTATTCGTGATAACGAGGAGTAAAAACAGGAGGTAAAGACAATGAAGATGTTAATGAACGGTTGCTGGACGGATTCGTCCGACGGTAAGGTTCAAAATGTTGTAAATCCCGCAACCGGCGCGGTGATTGATACAGTACCGTGTGCCACGCGCGAGGATGTTACGAAGGCCATTGACATTGCAGCCGAGGCTCAAAAGCCGTGGGCGGCAATACCTGTACGTGAGCGCTGCAAGCTGCTGAGAAAATTTGCAAAGAATGTCGTTGAGCGCCGGATGGAGCTTGGAGAAATCCTGACAAAAGAAACCGGAAAGCCTTATATTGCCGAGTCTGTTTGGGAATTCGACTCCGTTGCATATGTGTTCGAAGGTGCCTGTGAAATTGCAATGCACCATTACGGAAAAACCCTTCCCATTGCAACCGAACCTGGGTATGACACTGACATTCAGTTTACAATGAATGAGCCGCTTGGCGTAATCGCCTGCATTATTCCCTATAATTTCCCTGCAGCACTTTGGTCTTTCAAGGTTGCTGCAGCGCTGGCTGCCGGCAATGCGGTTGTAATTAAGGCACCGTCGTATGATCCGCTGACGGTTCTGACCCTTACTGATATGCTGGTCGAGGCAGGAATTCCCGGCGGTTTGGTGAATTGCCTTACCGGAAAGGGCAGCCTTGTAGGTGACTGGATTGTTGACGATCCGCGCATTGCATCCGTGAATTTTACCGGTAGCGCAGAGACCGGCATCAGCATTGCGAAGACCGCGGCTAAGCATTTGACAGGTTATCAGTTTGAACTGGGCGGAAACGATCCGTTTATTGTGTGTGCCGACGGTGACTTGGAGCTTGCACTCAAGGAGGCGGGCGATAAGGCAAGAAATGCCGGACAGTGCTGCAGTGCGGCAAAGCGCTTCCTGATTCATAATTCCCTAAAGGAGACCTTCTGCAAGCGTTTGGTTGATGAGTATCTCAAGCCGCTTGTGTTGGGCGACCCGTTTGATAAAAAGACAACGATGGGTCCTGTTATCAGCGAACAGGCGGCAAAGAAGATTATCTCTCAGATTGATCTGACGGTACAGCAAGGGGCTACGGTCTACTACGGCGGTCGCCGTAACGGCGCTTTTGTTGAGCCGACGGTGTTGGTCGATGTTACGCCGGATATGGATATTATGAAAAATATGGAGGTGTTTGGTCCGGTTTGGCCGGTGATTGGCTTCGACACTGTTGAGGAAGCAATTGAATTGGCGAACATGACAGATTACGGTCTCTCCTCCGGCGTGTTTACAAGGGATATGAAGACGGCGGCAAAATTCTGCCGCGGTATTAAGGCGGGCTATGTTACCGTGAACGGTTCCGGCGGCTTCCGGGCTGCTGAGCTTCCCTTCGGCGGCGGGAAGAAGCTGACCGGCAACAGCCGCGAAAGCTTAATGACGCTGATGGATGAAGTAACACAGAAAAAATCAGTGATTCTTCGTTATATTCTGGAAGAGTAAGTCGGAGAATATGCGATGAAGTTCGGAATACATTATATTTATTGGCAAAACGATTTGCAGTGCAAGAGCTACACTCCGTATGTCTTACGTGCGAAGGCCTGCGGCTTTGACGTGCTGGAAATCGGAGATTACCTGTTTCTGCGTTTGTCCGATGCGGAGATTGACGAGCTTCGTGCGGCAGCGTCGGACTGCGGAATCGAGCTTGCAATCGGGCTGGATCCTCCTGCGGGGGCGGCGCTGACATCCGAAGATACTGCACAGCGCGAGCGCGGCGTTCGCTTTTACACCGAGCTGCTTCCAAAGCTCAGCCGCCTTGGTGTTCGGGGAATCGGTGGAAATATGCTCAACGAGCCGTTTCAACCACCGTTTCGGGAACACCATCCACGCCAATGGGCTAACGCAGTCGAATCTCTGCGCGAAATATGTCGCAGAGCCGAGGATTTCGGTCTGAATATCAACTGCGAGGTTGTCAATCGCTACGAAAGCCACATTGTTAACACAGCACACGATGCACATCGCCTACTGGATGAGGTGGGGCTGCCGAATGCGAAGATGACGCTTGACGCGTATCATATGAACTTGGAGGAGTCCAGCTTTTCCAATGCAATTTTTGATGCCGGCGATCGTTTGGGGCATTTTCATTTGCAAGAAAACCACCGAGGGCTGCTTGGAACAGGGCACTTACCGCTCTATGAAATCCGAGATGCTTTGCGGAAGATCAATTACAATGGTATTTTGACAATGGAGTGTCTTGCACGCGCGGGAGGCGAGCTCGGAGACTGCGCCCGCATTTGGAGAGATCTGACCGGTTGGGCTGACGAAACGGAGCTGGATGCCGCAGCAATGCGTTCGGTTATGAGTATGCGCTACCTATTTTCACAGGGAAACCTGTAAGGGAGAGGGAATTGCATGAAAAACGGAATCTATCCTGCATTGATAACTCCTTATACCGATGACGGTCGGATTGACGAAAAGGCGTTGTGCACACTGATGGATCGTCTGCTGGACCGCGGCATATCCGGCTTCTATATCGGCGGCAGTACAGCGGAAACCATGCTGCTACAGCTTTCGGAGCGCAAGAGAATTCTGGAAACGGTCGTGCACCATTGCGGCGGCTGCTGTGACATTGTTGCACACATCGGTTCCCAAGCGACACGCGATACGGTTGATCTTGCAAGACATGCAGCGGAGCTTGGAGGGGTCTGCGCTATTTCCGCCTTGCCGCCGATTTACTATAAGTATTCCGAACAGGAGCTTGTGAACTTCTTTCGCGAGGTCGCGCAGTCTACGACACTGCCGTTTTTGGTATATCACGCACCTGCATTGTCCGGTGTGACCTTTGGCAAGGAGACATTTGAACAGCTTTTCACTGTTGAAAACATCATCGGAATCAAGTTTACTGCTTATGACTTGTTTACCCTGCAGCGCCTGAAGACGGCGTTTCCGGAAAAGATAATGATCAATGGACATGATGAGCTGTTTTTGAACACTTTGCCGCTGAATCTTCACCATGCAATCGGGAGCACCTTCAACTTTATGCCGGAAAAGTTCCTTGCAATTCAGAAGGCTTTTTCGACCGGGCATTATTTGGAGGCATACGCGTTGCAGGATGAGGTAAATGAAATTATCGAAGGTCTGCTTCGTGTCGGTGTTTTCCGCGGAGTAAAGGCGATGCTTCGCCTGCTTGGACTTCCGATGGGAGACTGCCGAAAGCCGTTTGCGCCGATGACGCAGGAAGAATTGGATTTCTTGCGCCCTCTGGCGGAAAAATGCTGCAGCTTTGCGGGATAGGAGACACAGTGTATGGAAAACAAAAATAAACGACCGGCGGAGCTTCTCTGCTCAGTAATGAAGCGAATTTACGACCGCGACCTGACCACACTGACAGGCGGGAATCTGTCTGTGACGGATGAGGACGGAATTCTTTGGGTAACTCCGACGGGTATTGACAAGGGCGCACTGAAGCCGGAAGATATTGTCCGCGTTTATCCCGACGGGCATACCGAGGGTAAGCATCGACCGACCTCTGAGTATCGAATTCACCATCGGATTGTACTGGAACACCCGGAGATTTGTGCGGTGCTTCACGCGCATCCGCCTGCACTTGTTACAATGAGTGTCTTACACGAGCTTCCGGATACCAAGCTGACGATCTCAGCATGGGAAGCGGTTGGTGAGGTGGGGCTTTCCGAGTATGCCTTCCCGGGAACCATTGCATTGGTCGATTGCGTTGCTAAGACCTTCGCTGAAGGGTACCGTGCGGCTGTACTGAAAAATCACGCAACTTTTTTAGGAAGCAAAACGGGACTTCTTGATGCATACCGTCGCTTTGAACAGCTCAACAGAACCGCCGAGCTTCAACTGAACGCTGCGACAATCGGCACATTGTCGTCTCTGACATCCCGGGAGGTCGCTGATTATCGGAGAAATGTAAAATGCTATAATGAACAAGATTTCGGAGTAACTGATGAGACCGATAAGACGATCCTTCGTGAGCTGGCGGCACTATCGCACCGAGCGGAAAAAAAGAAACTCTTTTCGGCGATGAGCGGTGCAATTTCCGCGCGACTGTCTGACGGGAGGTTTGCAATAATTTCCAAGGATGCAGATCGCGCAACCGCAACAGAAGACGACTTCGTGCGTATTGAAGGGGACTACTGTGAGTCCGGAAAGAAGCCCGATCCATCCGCAGCACTACATCAAGCAATATATTCTGCGCATCCGGAGGTGCAGTCCGTGATTGTTGCGGATCCTGTTAGCGCAACTGTCTTTGCTGTCTGTGACTGCCCGTTTGACGTGAACATTATTCCGGAGTCTTACGGCGTTTTGCGAAACGCAAGCCGCTTCTCCTTCCGCGCCTATCTGGAGGAAAAGCAAAGAATTGCCGAGCAGCTTGACTTGGAACACCCCTTTGCGATTATTGAGAATCTCGGAATCGTATTAGTTGGTCCAAATCCTCTGCTGACCTTCGACAAGCTCGAGGTGGCGGATTTTACTGCACAGTCTATCCAACAGGCGTTGCGCAGCAAAAAAGAAATTAAAAGCATGACACCGGAACAGCAGCGAGAAGCTGACGAATTATCTTCTTAAGGAGGAAGAATGAAATGAGACTTGGCATTAAGGTCATTATGGGCTGCGATATTGCCGCTCATGACATGAAAAATGAGGTTCTTGCCATTTTGCAGAAAAAAGGATACGACGTGACAGATATCAATACGTCCGGTCCGGACTTTGGCGACTTTTCCGACGCGGCGGAGCTTGTCGCGAACGGAATTCAATCCGGCGAATATCAGCGAGGCGTATTGATTTGTGGTACCGGCATCGGAATGTGTATCGCAGCGAATAAATTCCATGGTGTCCGTGCCGGACTCGCTTATGATGTTTTTCCAGCGGCGCTTGCCAGTGCTGATAACAACACGAATGTGCTTTGCACCGGTGCGTGGGTTGTGGACTCGGCTGAAAAGTGTGCTAAGATGATTGAAACATGGCTGTTGGTCCAGTATACCGGTCGTGACATTGAAGGTATGCAGCGTGCTGCGATTATTGAGAACGAGTATTAAGGAGGAAACGGAAATGAGTAAGCTGAGCGTGATTATCGGCTGCGATGGGAGCGGCTATCCGCTGAAAAAGGCAATTGTCGAAGCACTGACGGAGGACGGCTACAATGTCCGGGACGTAGGAAGTTATGCGGACAATACCGGCTATTATCTCGATGCTGCCGAGCCTGTGTGCAAGGCAGTGCAAAGCGGTGAATTTGATCGTGGCATCCTGGTTTGCGGTACCGGTCAGGGAATGAACATTTCCGCCAATAAGTTTACGGGAATTCGGTCTGCAATCTGCTATGATATATTTACTGCCAAAATGTCCCGTGCGGACAATAACTCGAATGTTCTGTGCACCGGAGCGTGGCTGATGAAGCCGGAAGACGGCGTAAAAATGGTGCGTGTTTGGCTGAACTCCGACTATTACGATACCAATATTTATGGGTTAAAGCGTATCGGCGAGTTTGAAACAACGAGAAAGAAAGCATAAAGCGGTAGCTTGGAGGCTGATATGGCTTTTCAGAACTATTTGGCAATGGACTTCGGTGCAGGAAGCGGCAGAGGTATTATTGGCAGCTTCGACGGTGAAACCATCCGCTTGCAGGAGATTCATCGCTTTAAGAACTACTTTGTTGACCAAAACGGGACCTTCTTTTGGGATGCGCTCGGCTTGTTTCAACAAATGCTGATTGCTATTGGCAAGTCTTCCGGTCTTGCCGACGCGCCGGTCAGCATCGGCATTGACACGTGGGGAACGGACTACGGCATGATTGCGGATAACGGTCAGCTTTTGGGAAATTGCAGGTGTATGCGTAATGCTGATGACTGCTATGTTCGTGCGTGTGAGAGGAAAATCTCGATGCGCGAGTTGTTCTCCCGAACCGGCATTCAAATGCTTTACGGCAATACGGTCTTTCAGCTTTTCGAACGTGCACAAGGGAACGATCCGGCTTTGAAGAACGCTGCGAAAATGTTGATGATGCCGGAGCTTTTGGCATATTTTCTTACGGGCGACCGCCATAGCGAGTATACAATTGCGACCACATCAATGCTCTATAATGTACATACGCGTACATGGGATGCTGAGCTTGCGCGGCGTCTCGGGATCCCGACGCATATTTTTGCAGATATTTTGATGCCGGCAAGCACCGCTATCCCAATGCGCACGGCACTCTGCGAGCAGGTGGGCATTAAAAAGCTTGACTATATCCCAGTGGGAACACATGATACGGCTTCTGCCGTTGCTGCTATACCGCTGGACCGTGATGTAGCGTTCTGCTCAAGCGGAACTTGGTCGATTTTCGGCATTGAACGCGATGAACCGTTACTGGATGACGCAGCATTTAATGCGAATTTTTCCAATGAAGGTACGGTCGATGGTAAAGTCCGACTACTTAAAAATATTATGGGCATGTGGATTTTGCAGCAATGTCAGGCGGAGTGGGAGCATCAGGGAAGTGCACTTTCGTGGGATGAAATTACTGCACTTGCCGCAGATGCGGCACCGATGCAGAGCTTTATCAATCTTGAAGAGCCGGAATTCTACCGCGCCGGAGATATGCCGCGCCGAGTGCGTGAATACTGTCGCAGGACAAAGCAACATGTACCGGAAAGCATCGGCGAGATTGCACGTTGCGTTTATGAGAGTCTTGCAATGCGTTATCGTTACACCATGGATCAGCTTGAGGCAATAACGGGAAGAAGACTAAAGGCGCTTCATATTGTCGGTGGAGGAAGCCAAAATGCGCTCCTCAACCGCTTTGCGGCAAATGCTATTGGCAGACCCGTATATGCCGGACCGACAGAAAGTGCTTGTATCGGGAATGCCCTGGTACAGGCGTGCGCCATCGGCGAGCTGTCCGGCTTGGCGGAACTCCGACAGGTCGTCAAAAAGTCATTTCAAATTGACATATATGAGCCGAAAGACCGTGATTTTTGGGAAGAAAAGTATCAGCAATACAAAGAAATCGCGGGTTAAAACGCAATTAGCAAAATGAAAAGTGAAATTAACATTGATTTCATGCTCAAAAAACGCTATGATAAATATAGTTGTGTAAGGAAAGGTCGGAAAGTATATGCTGAGCAATTTTTATCAAAACGAAATGACTTTTGAGGATAAGCTCTCCGCACTAATTGTCCGTTGTATGAATTCAAACGAAAAGTTGCCGACGGAAAAGGAGATGATGGAGGAGTTCTCTGTCAGCC
>ENA-ORSL01001374-ORSL01001374.1-human-gut-metagenome-genome-assembly--contig:-NODE-1374-length-20726-cov-18.758696_pt1 | contig 20726 bp, 20 predicted proteins | sample MGYA00242190_ERZ509157 | MGnify/ENA primary metagenome ERZ509157 (study PRJEB26280, sample SAMEA2338664) | human gut metagenome | biome: human gut; feature: human-associated habitat; material: faeces...
ATATCATTAAACCGTTAATTAGATTCGACATTACCAACCCTAAATATAGGATGTTTAGTACCGTCACCTTCGATTTGCATATAATCAATACCGTCCTCAAAACGAAGAGTAACAGGTATGATTAAAGATTCATCACTTTCAGTTTGAAGAGTAACATCAATTTCTTCAGTAATAAATCCAGTAGCAACAAATTTGACTTTAATAACAGTTCCCGGTATAGCAGTATAATTAAATCCGATACTTGCTACAACAGTTCGTAAATCTTGAGGAATCCATTCATCATCAACTAATACAGAAGCAGCAGTAACTGTTTCAACAGGTGCGTTCTTTTCAGTAACAGCGAATACAAAATATTCCTTAGTTGTAGGTTGAGGAGGAGTTTCCTCTGTCATTACGACTTTAACATCAATCGGTTCTATACTACCATCTTCTAAAACAATATCTTTTTCAGTATCGTTGTATCCGGTAGCAGTAAACTTAACACGAATAGAAGTTCCGGGTTCACCATTATAAGTAAATCCCATTGCTCCACCTTGTAAAATTTGTTCAACCCAATTATTATTATTCCATAAATAACCATGAACACCTGTTGTGATATTAACAGATTCCTCAGTTACAGCATGGATATAATATTGTTTAGTAGTAGGTTCAGGCGGAACCTCTTCAAGTACAATAGTAACACTATGTTCACCAGTAGAATTAATCGTACCAGTTCCAGTATTAGTTATATAACCAGTTTTGGAAGCTCGGAAATCAATACTTGTTCCAACTGGAGCTGTAACAACTTCAGATTTACCAGTAGTTGATTCATCATTACCAAGAGGTTTCCAACTACTTTCGGTACTGAGTTTATACTCAAACGTAACACCGTCTAAAGCAGTAGATTCAGTATTTACAGCAGTTGCATAGATAGTACCAGTTTGAACTGGAACTTTATCCATTTCAACAGTAATTTCTGCGGTAGGAATTGCATAAGTTACCAGTTGTTCAACCTCTATATAACCCGACGAAACAAACCTCAAAATTCGGCTCGTATTGACATCTCCGGTGAGTTGTAGCGGCGTATCTTTTGTGACTTGACCTAATATACCACCCATGTCCTTATCATAGACGTATGCGGCTATTTTGGCCTTTGTTTCGCTATCGACTACCGTAAGACTTACAGCACCTTGTTCAACTGGTAGAGCTGTAAGAGTAATATCACGAATTATATTCTCATCTAACGTAATACGCTCTTCGTAAGTTTCATATCCACTTGCACCAACCTGAATTAAAATATCACGCGGGTCATAAGTTTCATATGTAAGAGTACCAGTACCTTGAGCAATAACTACATTAGAAGGTTTATCAGTAAATATAATTAAAGCATTATCAGGAGTTGCATTTACAGTTAATGTCTTTTTAGTCTTAGGTGTAAGAACAACATTAATTGTCGTATCTTCAACACCTACATCGACATAAACATCTTTTGTAATGTAATTCTCTTTTTCTACAATATAATGTAAACGACTTTGAATTAAACATTCAAGACTTGCACTGCCAACACCTGCCGATTCTTTACCTTCCGAATTAATCATTCGTATAGTAGAATCAACCGGAACAGCTTCAATCTTAATTGTTATATAATCTTCTTCATTTCGAGGAATACGAATCCAAAGTGTACCATCTTCAAACGTAGTAGGAATCTCACTTGTAACTTCAATTTGATTAATACTGTTGCTACGAACATGATTATTATGTTCTACAACAATACCATAAATCTCATTAATAGCATCTACAATACGTTTATTATCAGTAACAAGTTCTTCAGAAGTTTTATCTTGCTTATTAATAAGCAAACCTTGAAGTTCTTGAGCTTTTTGTTTTAATTTCTCAATATCACTTGCGGCTGTTGGTAAACCAACTTGTGCGGCAGTAACTCTATGAGGGTTATTATAATTACGAATATGAGCATTGAAATTATCTTTATCATTCTCGTAATCTTCTTTATCAAGTTTCTTGTTTATAGCAGCCCAAACATCTTGAAACTTCTTATTAACTTCTGCAACATGATTGTTAATCCAAACATTCAACTGTTTGAACCAACCTTTAACCCTATTTTCAAGAGCATCAATGTACTCTTTTTGAGGTCGAGATACAGGTTTATCCATATCGGCAGTGTTATCAACATTGCCAAGACCGACTTGTTCTTTTGTTACCTCATGAGGATTAAACTTATTATTAATATGTTCAAATAAAAGTTTTGTAAGTTGTTCAACAGGATTTAAGTCCTCAGCTGTAAGCTCACGAACATATACTTGAACATCAAGAATCTCATTAACAGCATCATTAAAATCAAAATTGGTCTTTACATTCGTCCGATAAATCCACCAAGATTTACCCTCGTGAACATAAATACCAGTAAGAGTGAATATCTGATTACTTATGATACCTTGTACTGTAATTGTATGTATAGAACGAACAATCGGTACAAGTATATAAAGATACTGTTGAGTTGATTTAACCCACGGAACTTTATATTCATAATGTCCTACATCAATATTTCGAGATTCAAACTCGGTAATCTTTGCAGAACTAATATCAGATTTTTCAGTTAGCTTAAATAGAGCACTATTATCGTAAGCAGTTACATTAGTTAAGTCTATTTCAATCCTCTCCTTTGTCCTATATAAATATAGGTGGCCGTTCTTTCGATAGTACATATATAATGTAGGAACTGTTTTAACACCAGCACCTTCACCATCTACTGTACCAATATATTCTCCGGTTTGGCCATTATAAACACTCGGATATACACCATCTTCAAGCACACCGAGCGCTACAACATTTCGAAGATTAATTACTGCCATACCAAGAACAATAACGAAATAAATACTCCAACTACAAAGTTAATAATAATAGGATGAATTTTAAGACCGGTTATTGCTTTCTTTCTTGCAGCTTGAATACCACAAGTAATGATTTGATAAGCTAATGTAATCCATAAACTCATAAACCAAGTAGCAACAGTAGCCTTAAATAAAATACCTACGACAGTAGCAATGACGAAACCAATAATAATATCGTCTTTATGTTCTGAATAATAACCACTTAAAAAAGTAGTTATTTTATTCCATATTTTCTTTATCATAATACTAATCGTATTTATTGTTATATGACGATTAATAATAATAATGGTGCAACTTGTATGGCTCGGCCTGCGGCCTCGCTCCCCGGTGGGGCAGGAGGTTGCACGCCCACTTGTCACATAACATTAGCATCATTAAGAGAATAACTCCTAACACCACAATTAATAGCATTAGGAGTTATCCTTGTGGTTACATTTTTAACAAATCAATTTCTTACTTAATGAGTGCCAATACCCCTTCAAGTGCAGTAATTGCAGTACTTTTAGTATTGTCAATAGCAATAAATTGAGTAACCTGTAAACCCTCTGTATGTAAATTAAAGGGATGTGTGAAATCAGCACGAGAAGTAATTACATAAGTGTCATACATAACACCCTCGGTAGCTGTAAAAATATCACCATAAACACGGTCATATTCCTTGAAATTAGGATTATAACCTACACCGGCAACATCTGCTTCTTTCTCAAGTTTAGCAACTTGGTCATAAGTACCAACCGGAGTTTGATTCTCGTCACCCTCTTCAAGCGTAGCACGAAGAATACCATCAAACGTCACATAATACTCAAAACCTGCGGCACCAGTGAACGTAACACTTGCTTCGGTGAAATCATCAATCGTAATACTATCAGCACCAAAGCGAGCATTAATCTTAGTTAAAGTTTTTTCAACCTCAACTTTCAGACGAGCAATAATATCTGCACTTGCTTCATCAATTCCGTTAATAGTTACACTGGCATTGTAAACTTCCAGAGGATAACCACCAAACGAATTAATAGGTTTGCACGAGATAATAACCTCAGCATCAAAACCTTGATAACCAATACCACGATTAGCTACGAGATTCGTAAACTTATACGTTTTACCAGCAGGAGCAAGATACTTTTCCTTATGTTGCTTCGACCATTTAGGATTAATCCAAACGCCGCGTTTAACCTTGCCATCACCAAGACCAAGAACAAACTGCAACATTTCGTCATCCTTGACATCCGAAGCAGCTGCAACGACTTTACCAGCCGAATTAAGAAGAACAGCTTGTCCGCGAGTCAGCTTGCTAACATCATTATTAGCAAGTGTTGTCAGAAAATCATTTGCGACAATTACACTTTTCATTTTCTATTCTAAATTTGATTGTTGTTTAACAGCACTAAAACTGTCATCTTTAAGAACAAGAAGAATATCGCTAACTACACTATCTATGAAATCAGGTGTAACTTCCATATCTGACATTTGGTTAATATCAATATTAAAAAGACGTGGCTTCTTAATATATGAAATCTTAACCGCATCAACACAAAAATCATCACCGTAATAAACAAACAACCTATCATCAACAAGTTCACTTATTGGATTAAGATGTCTATTTTTATTACCATAGAAGTTGTTTAGAGTAGCTCGAATATTTTCGGTAGCAATTAAATCATTTTCAGAAAACTTATTTCCTACATTTACGAACTCATCATAAGTAGTATTATAAGTAATAACAGGAATGTCTGTATTATTAACTTTTAATGCAATTTCATCTTTTGCATTAGAAGTAATAATAATACAATCTTTATAATAACGACCAATCAGATTCTCCCAATAAACATTATATTCATTAAAAAGAGCTTGACGTAATCTATCACAAGTTAAACCTGCAATTTCATACAAATCAATCTTATCTGAATCACTATCATAAAGAGAAAGAATATCTGAAATATCAATCTCATTCCCATTAACAATAATTTGTCCATTAAATTCATCACCAGTTAAGGCAATTTTAGACAAATCAATTAGATGATAATATAAATTCTTAACTTCATCATCAGGATAAACTTCATGTAAATTCTCAACAAGTCGAGCTTTACCATAAGTCAATCGAGAAGTAGAAGAAATAAGTTTTAGATAATCACCCGGAAGAATAACGAAAGCTCTATTTGGATAATCCGCATCTTGCTTATCACGTTTAAGTTTAAGCCACGGAGTTTCACGTTTTAATGATTGAATATCATCTACACGTTTTTTACTATCTTCAAGACCTTCGCCTTTATAATTAGTTTTCCTATTTGATTTAGTTTGTATATATTTAACGGCAGCTCGATTCAGCATCATATCAATAAACTGAGGAGCAATACTCCGATGTCTATTAGATGTTATCTGCTGTATTCGTTGCTCTATTTCGATGTGTAACTCTTTTACCGTTTCATACATGACTAACCTTTCAAACTACGATACTTCGCGTTCCACTCGGCAACAATACCTTTGTTGTTATCATTCGAGAAATACGAGATAGCATCATTAATATTATTACCAATAACATTTTCCGGATTAGAAGCATCGACAATGATAGAACTATTCGGAAGCTGTCGAATAATATTCATCCAAAGATAAATAGTAATCTTAGCTTTCATCTCCAGATGTTTATCATCAACAATACTAATAAACTTCTGCGGGTCACTGTCAATAAGTTCAAGAAGAACAGATTGCTTATCATCAGCAGTCATTGCCATAAATTCCGAATAATCACCTACGCTACCTGTCGATACAACAACGTTGTCAATAAGTGCGCTATTCGGATTATTAATAAGTTCTGTATATTTCTTGAGAGCATCAGTGCGAAGTTTCGTCCGAGCAGCTTTAAGTGCTTTACGCTCACTATCCGAAGTAAGATAAAATTGAATATTGACGCTCTTATTAATATCTTCAACCTTATTAGCAACTTTGCTACTTAAAAGGCAATATCTCCAACTAATATAATCGGGAATATTAACAAAAGTAACATACTTATAAAGTTCCGTTTCATCAAGTTCCTTAATCCGTTTCAGAACAATAGCTTCAAGTTCCGAACCAGTTTCATTCTTAATCTTATCAGCTTTTTTAAGTTTACCGATAAGTTCGTCGATATTACTTTTCAGAGCAGGATTACCTAAATCTAAAACGTAAGAAGTATCGAACTCTAAGCCATGAACAGGAATCTCAAGAAGAAAATCATTTAAGTATGTAGTGATTCGTTCTTGCCAAGAACTATCAATAGGAGATACACCAACAACAGTAGGAAGAAGAACTCGCATTTCCTCGCTACGGCTCAGCAGTTCATTAACAGGACGAATAGCAGAACCAAGACGAAGAAAATCAGTTTTGAAAGCATCTTTATTCCGAAGTTCAAAAGAAGAAGGATTGTTCCTCCATTCAATACGAACTGAACGATTAACTTTAATCATATTTTTAACATTTTAAGTTATTCAATCTTTTATATGTTAATGAGTAGTAATAACCTTTCGATTATTACTACTCAAATTGGGTGTTTAGTTTAGAGCTAAATCAAGCCAGAACGAAGTAGTAGGATTATCAATATTGATACCCTGCGAACCAAGAACTTCATAAGAAGCAATATCCTTCGTATCCGACAGTTGAGTACCACTTGCAAGTCCCCACGAAGCAGGCAGTTCAGCCATACCTTTATAGACACCTACTTTATACTCACGACCCTCTTCACAAACAAACTTAATATTACGCTCACCATTCGAACCCATAGTATGGTCAAGGAATACAGCACTATAAGAAGTAATAGGCAGACCTTGATACATATTACCGGCTTCACGGTCACGACGAGCACGAATACCGTGGTCGAACATATCAACAATCTTGACAGTAAGAATCTTACCATTAAACATCTTATAACGGTTAAAATACTTACCATAAGACATCATCTCACCATTACCACTAATTTCCTCATTTCCAAGAGTTACAAAGTAATTCTTAAGACGAGCATCATAATAGATAGCATCATTGAACATTCGTGCGAAACCTTTACCGCAATAAAGAACAAGTTCCTCAACGGTAGAATCAATACGATTGTCAAAGATACGAGTGATGATACGGTCGAAACGATTAAGTGTCAGAACAGAATACGTTTCATAATTACCAACGGCCTTGAGAATATCAAGAACACCAGCACCACGAGGAATTGCCTCACCAGTCTTTTCATCCTTTAAGTGGATAATACCATTCGAATCGCGGTTGTACTCCGAGAACCACAAGTCCTCTTCGAGCATCTCGCGTCGCATGATTTCCCACATCTTCATTTCGTAAGGCATCCACAGACTACGTTCACCACCAGATGCAGTATCAAAGGCAATATTAACAACCTTATTACCCATGTTACCAGCAATCTCTTTCGAGAAACGGTAGTAACCATACTGGTTGGTTGCCTTGCTGAACGATTGGTTGTTCGAGCGGTTTCCGTCAGACTTGCTACCCGGAATAGTCGAAGCACCTAATGCCCAAATAGCACCACTAATGAAGTCTTTTGCAACAGCATCAGCCGAGATAGGAGCACCTGACATATTGGTAAAACGATAAACGTATCCACCAGTCGAAGTAGCAATACCCTCATTCTGAATACGCCATTGCATACCCGAAGGAGCAATAGCCGTGTGCTGATAAATAAACCAATTATCCTCCATTTCAACCTCAACAGTTCCGTAAGGCTGAATAGCACTTTTATCAGATACCAGCTTTTTCAGACGAGAAGTAACACGCTGACGAGGAGCAATTTCCCAAGTATATTGAGTATCACCACCATTCAGCTTAACTTTTGTTGTAACAGCACCCTGACCCTCAGTAAGAGTAAGAAGAGGATACTTGTCACTATCCTTACCCCAAAGATAAGTAAGATTACGATTAAGTTTAACAGGGTCAATCAAATCAAAATTCAGAAGCATATTAGCATCTGTATATTGATTCGAGTCAAATTTTACAGTTCCAATTTCACGCATTGTAAATTAGATTTTTGGTTAAGTTATTATTATAAGGCAAGAACATTTGCTTTATTTAATAGGTAAAACAATTTTATCATCCTTTGCAATCTTATGAACCTTAGGATTACCATTGTTTTTACCAGTCTTACTTGCTAATGAACGAAGACGTTTAACTTCTTTTTTAGCAAGTTCAGCTTTAATCAGTTGGTCAACTCCACCATCAAGATTCATAATAAATCGCATAGCCAATTCAGCAGGATTAGAAAGACGATTAATCTCATCAATCTGTGCTTGACTATAAACCATTCCATTAATCTCTTGAACAGGACGAGAGAAGTAATCAAATAACTCTTGACGAGAAATAAGTTTCTCACCATCAATTGTCTTAATTCTCAGACCTTCTTTCGGAAGAGCGTATTCTCCAATCTGACCTTTAACAACAATTAAATCATAAAGACTACCCGGTGCATTATGAACTTTGACAGTACCGTCATCTTCATAAGAAACACCAAAGTATTTAATTTCCTTTTCAAGTTCAGCCTGCATTTCTTTGGCCTCACGTTCACGAATTGCTTTAATCTCACTCTCTTGAGTTTTACGCAACCAATTAAGACTTTCAGTCGCATCGTCTTTAAGAGTGTTATTTGCTTTTGCAAACTCAACAATTCGTTTGGCACGTTCCGGAGAAGTACCTTTTTGAATTTCAGCTTTATAGATTAAATCAGCAAGTAAGTTATCATCATCTTTGATTTCAACTTTACTATAATCTACATTTGCCGAATAACCTTCGATTGTACCGAACTTACTCTTATATTCAACAAGAGCTGCAATATCAGGATTGTTAGCTAAAAACTCGTTAAAACCTTTTGCAAAACCCTCTCGTTCACCAAGAGCTTTTACAGCAGCTTCACGTTTAGCAAAACCCTCAATCGTAGGTTCAAACTTAACAGGTTCACCTTTCTCATCTTTAATAACAATGCCACTTGCTTTTGAAATAGCTTCGATATAATCACCGTCTAATTCATTAGCACCTTCATCAGACATTGCATCAATTTGTTCTTTTGTGAACTTAATTTCACCGTTATCATCTACGGCGTTTCCGTTATCATCAAGTGTGTAAAGAGTACCATCAATTTCTACTTGTTCCGGTTCAGTTTCTTCTTCACCATTACCAGTAGAACCACCCTTATCACCTTCTTCTTCAGCTTTCTTACGAGCAGCTTCCTCTTCAGCTTTACGTCGTTCTTCAGCTTCTTGAGCTTCTTTAGCTTCCTTAGCTTTACGTTCTTCTAATTCTTTACGAAGACGTTCTTGTTTTTGCTCCTGAGTTTCATCATCAGGTATAACAACTTTTTCAACAGCCATATTAGTATTTATTTATAGTTGAATATTATTACATGAACAAAGATATACCATATATAATATATTATCAATAATTATAGTAGTATTATCTTGCAGGTTCTCTTGCTCGCCGTCGATAATTCTCGGTCATCATTGCTTTAATTCTTTTTGTAACTTTATTCTATTAACATCAGAAGCAGTGTAACCAGATTGAGCAGACATAGCTTCATCTTTATCTATATTACCATTTCCATTGGTATCGACTTTAAGTCGCATATTCCAAATCTCTTTTTCACCTTCTTGTTTAAGAATCTCAAGATTAACATCATGTTCTCTATCAAGAGCATTTTGTTGAGCTTCAAATTCTTGTTTAGCTGCTTCACGCTGACTAACAATTTGTTCAACTTCTGCTTGAGCTTGTTGTTGAACTTGTTGCATTTGAAGTTCATAATCTCGACGAGCTTGAATAGCTTTCTTAATATTCTTAGCAATAGAAGTAATATTATTGTTTTCAATAGCTTCAATAGCAACTTCCAGTTGGTCATTCTGACCTGCACTAAATGCAAGTTCTTTCATCATGTTCAGCTTATTCTGAACATCGGCATTATTACGAATATAAATTCCAATATTACCAGAGAAATCAGAAGAACCATCAATATCAACTACAACAACTTTATTAGTTGTCGGGTCTACATAAGAACCTCGTTTACCATCAATCCAAGCAAACTTACTGTAATCAATATTTGCAACATAATCACGTTCACGGAAGAGATTAAAACATTCAAGACTCCAAACACTTCCGGTCATTGCTTGAGAATAATTCGATTCATTAACAGCCTTACCTGCATAATCCTTAGCATCACCAAAGCGAGCATTATTCATATTAGCTGCTTCCCAAGCTTCTGCTTTCAAACCTTGTTTGAGATTATCAAGCATTTGAATATAATTCGTAATAGCACTTGTGGCTACTTCTCGAATAGATTGTAAAGCATTAGGTTGTGCATCAGAATCATCAAACGGTAAAAAACTATCTTTATTCGCAACAGCAAGACGTTCCTCGGTAGTCATATCGCTACTATCAGCGAGAATACTTTCAGGGAATAATAGCCAAGACTTAAACTTAGCTACTGCACGTTCTTGTTGTAAAGTATAAATACGATAAAGAGCAAGATAAGGTAAAACACGGAAAGGAATAGGATTACGAAGATTATCTTTATGTAAACCTACAATACCATTATAGGGTAATTTACAATCACTATAATTGTTAAACCTTTCACGTTGAACTTCGATAGGTCGTGGCTTAATATAAATACCACTATGACAACCACCTATACGCCAACCTTCCCAAACTTGATTTATCCATTCCCATTCAATTTCAATATCACCAGCAGAAGCATCAAATTCATAATTCTCGTCTACAACACTTTCAACGATATTTCCTAATAAATCTCGATGTTTAAGAATACCTTGTTTAATTTCAGTTTTCCAAACATAATGATAAATATCAATTTCTTTACCATATAATCGAGCTTCACTACGAAGCGCTTCTACGTTAGTATGTAAGATAGCTTTACGTTCAGCAAAATCTGTTTTATTGAAGATTTGAACTATGCCATCAGGAGCATCATATTTAGGAGATACAGTATAAATATCTTTAAGATAATTCATTTCTGCATCTGTAAGTTCATCACGAAATCTATCAATGATTTGAGGAATAGTCATTCGATAGACACGAAGTCCTGCATCATCATCTTCAATATATCGTTGACCACTTTCAATACGATAATATTCGAGAGGAGATATTACTTGAAGATAAACATCACCTTTATAAACTTCTCGATAAGTATAAACCTCTTCACAAGCCCACCAATAGAAATAGCATTGTTGATACTTGTCTTTCGCTTCAACAATAGTATTGATAAGTTCAAGACGTTTTTGAGTTGTAATAGTTACATCATCAATCCAATCGTTAAGAACTTCCTCAATAATATCGTTAAGTTCACCTTGCTTAATTGTCTTTTGACCAGTATTAAATCCTGCTTCATTAAGACGATTAATAATTTCTTGATTACAATAAGCCATTACTTTATCAGCAAGAACTTTATTGCGAGCAAGAGTTACAGAAGGGTCATTATTAAATACTTGATAATTAGAGAACATATTAATAAATTCTCCCATATATCGTTCTTTAATAGGAGTGAGAAAATCTACATCACGTATCTCACCATACATGACAGCTTTCTCACCAACCTTATCAATATAATTCCGAAGAACATATTCATAAGTTTTAGGGTCTACTAAACCATTAGCAGCATCAAGAAATTTCTGCGTAACAGTTTTATCATTCTGACCAATAGCAAGATTAATCCAATAATTACAATTAGGAATATACCAAGCTTTCGTTTGTTTTGTAGCAGTACTTGCACGCTGGTCAGGCATAACAAGTGGAGTTGCTCTTAAATCACGTTCACTCATTTTAGGAATCTATTAACTTTACGACCAGTGTTATTAGTTTTACTTTTCGAGTTAGCTTCTCGTTCAAGTAAAAGAGAATCTTTACGAAATTCAAACATTGCAACGATAGCCGAACTTAATCGGTCTGCATTACGTCCAAATATAAATCTATCCAACTCTAATAAGAAACTTATATCATAAATTTGATTAAATCTATATATTGGTGTATCGTCGGACGTTTTTCCGACAATTTCGTATAAGAAATCCCGCACCATGCGCATACCCTCTAACTTAATATCGCCATCACCAATTACAATACCATAACCAGTAATACGAGGGCCATCAACACTTCGATTAATATAACTACTTGGGTCTTTCAACAATTTATCTCTATAACCCCATTTCTTGAAATTAGTAACAAGTTCACCAGTACCAGCCTCATAAAGAACTTTACAATTCCAACGTAAACAAGCATAAAGAACAAGTTTATCGACAGCTTCCATAGTATCAAGACGACCACAATAAGAAGCAACAAGTCGTTTACCCATGTAAGGAGTTTTACTGTTAGTACGCATCCACACTTGAAAACTTGCAAGTGAATTTTTTGTACTAACTTCTTCTTTATTTTTATCTACACGATATGGGTCATAAGAAATAAAATAAAGACTACCATCATTTGGAATAGGAGAATAAAACTCTCTTATACAACCATGAACATCAGTCTTTGAATTATGAGGTACATCAGTTATATATTCATGGAATCTATCGGAACCAAATATAGCTCGTTCAATACATTCCTGTTTAGTAACAAATCTAACACGTCCATCATCAAGTATATACCAACCATCTTCATAAAAATGATTAGACTTATCATATTTAATAGCGTTAATATGATTAGTAAGTTCCGGACTGTGAAAAATATTCTCTTGTGTGTTCGTAAATGCCTCATTAGGACTGTTAGCACGTTGACCTACATAAATATTATATTCACCAGCATCTTTCTCTTTTTCTGCACCACGTTTCTTGTCATAATCATCCTTCCAAGAAGCAAACAGTAAAGAATTACCGTCTTCTACAAAAGGTTCATAATCCCATATCTGAGGAAAAAAGAAACCACAAACAGCATGTCTACTATTAGCATCCCAGATATTTTCCATAGGAAGCATATCGTTCTTTCCGGGATTATAAAAACAATTACCGAATGCTTCCCAGTTAGCACCTTTTGTACCACCAGTACCATACACTCGAATAGTACCAATTCTTTCAGCACCAGATTCTGCATTAGATAACATAACATCTAATGCCTTTTGAAGATTTGGACAACGACCAGCTTCTTCAAAATCTATTTCAATAGCTTTTTTACCTACAGCTGCACTTTCATTTCTACCAATAGCAACACTCAAAAGTTTGCTACGAAATCCAAAAGCCTTTTGACCTTCTTTTGTCTTTTTATATCCAAGTTCAATACCTTTATCGAAATTCTCACTTAAATAACCTCGTTTCCAATAAGTATGATTTTCATACCAATCAAGATTAACTTTAACCATATAAGATGTAGCATCTTTAACAGTTAAATAATCTAATGTATCAGCAGCAAGAATAACAGTTACGTTCTTATTAGCATTTAGAGTGTTAGCTGCTTGACTACCTCGTTTATATGAAAATCCTTTACGACGAGCTTTTGCTTTACATAAGTTACAACTGTTGTTAGCAATTAATTCATCTATCTTAAAATTCCAATAATCACCATCCCAAAAACGAGGAAATCCAGCAACAGTATGAACTTTGAAAAGACCTTCTTTATCTAATTGTTTACGTTCTTTTTCATTAGGAGCACGATCTATACGACCATAGTTGAGATAATTATAATGGTCGCCAGTTATACGAACTTTATGGAGTAAAGCTTTACGTTCAGCATCAGACTTAGCTGCTAAATAAGCAGGAATATCTTTAATGTATAATTTACAATATGCTTGGACACCTTTAACTCGTCTATCCATTTCACGTTGCCAAAACTTTATGGCATTAGGACTATCATCAGGTTCAAGACAATAACATCCATGTTTTTCATAAAAGTCTGCAACACGACTAAATATTTCAGTACCTACGAAAACAAAGTCTATTTTCATAAGTACACCACCACTTTCACCTATAAGAAAATCGTTATCTCTGTCAATCCAAGGTTTACCAGTAAAACGACAAATACTTGAAGATAAAGGTTTGTAACTTTCTTTATCTTCAAGTATGTAATCTATAAACGGACTTCGACCAGTTTCATAACCATAACGATTGTCTTTACGATAATGTTTCTGTTTCGTTAGGAGCATTAGATGCTCTATCATTTGTTCCGTCATAGCTATCTCTATATTCAGCTCCACCACGAATTGATGTTACACCTTTTTCAATCTTATCCCACTTATCATTAAGCTCAGTAAGACTTTCAACTCGTGCAGGAATTTCATTAGCAATTTTAATAATCTGTTTAAGAGTATCTTCACAAAGAGCTAAATCTTTCATTTCAAGTTCTTTCGACATTAAATCTTCTATACCATCAGTTAATGTACGAACTAATTTACTTGAAAGATTCAAAGATTTAATAGTAGAATTAATTAAATCTTCAACAGCTGTAATATTAAGATTTGATTTTACAAATTCAATAGCAGATAAAACAACTTTATCCGGTAGATAAGATTCATCTAAACCAGCATTAGACTTAGCATAAGCATAAGCTTCTTTTTTAGTAAGTCCTGCTTTCGTTACATAACCTTTTCTATCGGATAAATATAATATAAATCTAAATTCTTTTTCTGCAAAAGATTTATCTTTACTATCATCACGAGCATATATCTGTTGAAGTAAAGGATATTGAAGTATTTCTTCTACATCAAGAATTAGTTTATCATTTTCTATCTTAAATCCATGTACCATACATTATCTTATTTCAGCAATACCTTCTTTAATAAAAGGTGCATTACTATCTGCATCAGAAAACTTATTATGTTTGAACTCTTCTAATCTAATCCAATCAGCAGTACGAAGAAATTCAAATATCATATTTCCCATATTCTGAACAAACTTTTCATTTTCACTTAATTCTAATTCACCAATACTACTAAGCATTTGATGAACAAGTTCATGAAAATATGTATTCTGCATTTGTGTGTTAGAAATCTCAATTCCATAATCTAATGATTGTAATTGAATTACACCATTAGCAATAGAAGATTTACCGAGATTTCCAGCGTTTTGTTTATTCTCTGTAATAACAGTTAAAATATCAACACCAGCTAATACACAACTCTTAGGAATATAATTTTTAATTTTACTCATCGACTTGATACAAATATTAATACAGCGTTCAAAGCAATAGAACCAGCTGCAATCCAACCATTTCTACGTTTCTTTTTTTGTTCAACTAAATATCTTTCTTGATAATCAATTAACTTACTATTGAGTGAATCAAGGCCACCAAAAGAAACAACCAAAAGACTATCACGAATAGCAATATGATAAGACTGGAAGGATATAACGCTATCTTGTACCCTTTGAATTTCACTGGCAGTAAGATAAAGTTTTTCATACTTTTCACCTTCAAGAAGTTTTATAGCTAACTTACGAGTTTCTTTCGGAGTAAAAACAATAACTGTATCACCATCAATCTTGTATCTTTTTTGCGATATAGCGGAGAACGGAATCATCACTAATGATATTACTATCATTAAAATCACTTTCAGCTTTCTCATAAATAGTAATAGTTTTTTGTTTAATTCCTCTAAGACTATCAATAACAAATTGTTGTTCATTAATAATCGTATCATATTTCTTAATGAAACTATTAAGACTATCTCTTAAAGATTTAATAGTTTCATCATGTCTTTCAATACCTAAAAACTTACGATTAATATATCTACCAAAATAAGCAGCTCCAATACCAATCGCAAGAATCAAAACAATATAAAATATATATCGAACAATATCTTTCATAACTTACAAATCTAAATCCATTTCATTAATAAGAACATAAGATTGAGTTCCTTTACCAATTGCCTTATCAAACAAAGGAATAATAATATCATTCCATTGATTCACATCTTTGATAACTTGACAACCAGCAGAATAAAGACCAATCTCGTCACTTACTTTCCAGCTTGACGCCCTATGTAAATTAATACCAAACATACCAAAGTCAGTATTATCGGTAATATCAATTTTGTCATCTCGATTATTGTCACGAATTACTTGACAAGGATTAGCTTGAACAAGCGCCTTATATTGTCCTTTATGTTTACCTATTTTCCAAAGAGCTTTGTGTACACCTTCTCGAAGAACTGCACAACCTTTATTATTAACAGGAGTTTCAAGATTTAAATTACTTGGGTCAGTAGTAGCTTCAAAAACCATACATTCCCATATATTAAAATCTCGTTCATAAAACATTACAATAACATCATTATAATGTTTAGTACAAGTACTTTTAGAACGAATACCCCAAATATTAAGATTAATAGGATAACTATCATTTTTCCTAAATATAGGATATTCTAAATCTTTAGCAATTTCAATAAATCTATTTGGTAAATCATTTACATCAATAAGTTTATTAAATAATGCGTTATATTTTGATTCCTTAGTTGCTTTCATATTTGTAATACTTTTTGTAACTTGTGTGGGCCTCGCTCCGCTCGGCCTTTCGGGTGCTCCGCACCCTCACCCGGTGGGGAAGTGGGTTGGACGCCCACTGGCGACACCATTTGTATCATCACTTATAACACTTCTATCGTCCAAACTAAATTTTATAGTTGCCCATGATAATTACTATTAAAAATCCTAATAAGATTTACTGCAAGTTTACCACGAGTATCTATATAATAAATCTTAATAGTTTTCATAATTTAAAAAAGTGTTTTAGCAGTTTTATAAATATGTTTACTTGAATAATCAGCAATCATCATTCCGACTTCATTTTTAAGATAAGGAATATCATACATTTCTACTACTTCCTCATCTTCTTCATTTTCGTCTTGAAATTGATTCTGAATAGTTCTAATATGACAGAGAATAATTCCTACATTTTTATAACCCCAGCTCTCAACAAGATTAGCATAAGTAGAAAGTTGCATTGCATAATGATTACCTATACTATCAGCGAGGTGGTCAAGTGGTGCACCGAAATATTCCTCTTTATAAATAAAATTATTGAGATCGAGTGTACCATCAAGTTTCTTATCATAATAACCACTTTCAAATCTAATTGGAGCCTTATTAGTTTTCCAGTCTAAAATGATAAATTCCTTATCACGAATTAAGAGAATATCAATAAGACCGGAAACAAGATTTTGACTATCATAAACACCAATCTCAGCGTAAATATGATAACCTTTAGTAACAAGAGCAGCAATCAGACTAAATATATCAGGATACTTTTCTCGAATACCAGTCTTAACAAAATATTCAAGATTAAGCTTACCGTATTTATGACTACCAACAATATCATCTATCGTGTAAATTCTATCATTAATAAAACCATTAGCGTTTAACTTATATCCGTTACAAGTCTTAATAGCAGTTTCAAGGTAATTATGTTTCTTTGTTCCTTTATCACAAGCCTTAATAGTTTCTTGTTCCCATTCCCAAAGAATTTGTTTCTTAGTTTTACCTTTATATTTTTGATATTTTGGATGTCGAGGATTCTTACCTATACGTTCACACGCTGCGGCAATTTCTTCTTTCTTAAATTCTTGTGTATATTTACCAATAAGAGTAGTAACAGATATGTAACCATTACCTAAATCATCTGTGTACTTATGTTCCTCTTCATTAAAGTACAGTATTCTACCCTTTGGCAAAATCTTTTCTGAAACGCATTTTCTTCCCATCTTCTTCGGCAGTTCTACGTCTACGACGATTAGCAATATGATAAGCAATAATCTTTGCTTTACGTTCCTCTCGACTTAAACCTTCAAGTTCCTCAGCATGAGTTTTCTTAAAGAACTTAGCTGGACTGTATTCAAATCTACCAACACGAGGAACACTGACAACTTCATCTCCTCGCATCATAGCTTTGGCAACACTATCCTTTTGTGTTCTTTCTAATAACTCTAATACTTTCGCCTTTTGGTCAGGTCTTAACTTTTCCCAAGCCGCAACACTTCGTTTATAAGAAGCAGGTCGTCGAAGAACATAAGGTTTAAGATGTTTTTCAATACGTTCATCTACGAAAGGAACTAACTTATCATAAACAAAAGGATTAAGCATAGTTTAATTATTAACAGCAGGAGATTCAATCCAAACACCTACGATAGAATATTCATCTACAAGAACAAATTCACTAAACTTAACAGTTCCAACACCAACAATAGATTTACCTTCACGGTGAATTTTCTGTTTAGCTGCAAGTGTTTGAGTATCGCCCGGCATTTGAATAAGAGTAGGAATACAACCGTTTTCCAGTTTTACTTTATCTCCAACTTTAAGACCTTTGACATTTTCGGCAATAGCTCTAACAGTATAAGACTTAGCTGGAATTTTATTAATTTCCTCGTTATTAAGAATATTAAGAGTAGATACTTCAAAATCTGCACGAAGAAGAACTTTGTTACCACGAGGACTAAATGCAATTTTTGTTTCCATAGTTTTATTTTGTTTAGGATTTACATTATTATAACTACGAGTACAAATATATAATATAATCTTATCTCATGCAAGTAAATCTAAATAAATTTCAAACTGAATTAATAAAATTATCACTATCAGAAGCAGAATTATTAATAAGTCTAATAGTAATTACAGTATTAGCGATTAAAAGACCTCACGAGTGGGCGTCCAACCTGCTCCCCCACCGGGAGTACACAAGTTAAAACTAATAAAATCTCTATTGAAAGCTCTTCAAAGTTTATCACTTTTTGCATCACCAGTTTTTTCACCAAAAGAATCAATTTTGGCGACATTAGTATCTTGACCAGTTGCACTACTAAAATCACTAATTTTTGAACTAATTTTTTCGTTATTAAATTCGTTATTAATTACGTGATTATTTGATATAGTTTCTGAATTACGAGTTGGAATTTGTATATATATTATATATTCATTATTTGTAATAATATTACTTGTAATATTATTACTATATATAGGTATATGGTCAATTAATTCAAAAATTCATTCAAAAATTACGGAAAATAATGATGCAAAAATTGTAGATTTTAGTGAAGATAGAGGTCATTTTACAGGTAATTTTACAGGTCAAATTACAAGTAATATTGAAATTACATTAAAAATTAATTCAAAAATTAAGGAAAATGGTAATGAAAATAATAGAGATTTTAATAAAGAAACTAATGAAATTTTAAGTAAAATTAAAAATAAAGAAAATAAAGATTCAAAAATTATAGAATTTAATATAAGATTTAATAATGAAATTAAAAACATTTTGAGTAATTTTATAGATAATGATATAAGTCTTTTTATAAATAATAAGAATAAAGATAAATTTTTTAAGGATTTTAATGATAATCTTAAAGATAAGAAAAGAGATTTTAATGATAATTTTAACAATATTACTGTAAGTCTTTTTACAGGTATCGAAAATAATATAAGTATTTATATCGTGGAAGTACCTAATGAAACTGCCCCGTCCATTCAAGGGTTTGCGAAGCCCCCCGCTTGAGATTGCAGGAAAGAAAAAAATAAACGTTTCCTGAATAGTCTAATTAAACATTATTCAACTATGGCAAAACAAATCAAAGAAGCAACTGAAACAATTGTTAAAGTTGTTCGCATTAGTGGTAAAACTAAACCGCTGGCAATTAACGGTAAAGAAAATACCGATAATGTCGTATTCCTTCGTGCTTTCGATGCTGAAAGCGGTGCGAAACTTGATACACCGCTAAGTATCACAGAAAGTAGGGCAAAAATGTTCGGTTTTTCGTGCCTTTGTATTAGTGAGGAAACAGCCGAACGCGATAACGCCGGAAACATGGTGGAGGAGTTAAACACGCTCACGAATCCGCCCAAGTATTACGAAATGACATTGCGAGTAATACCGAAAGGCGAGCCGGGCGAATGGGGTTACAAGACCAAAAAGGCCGTAACGGTGGACGGTAAAGAGTACAAAGCGGGTGAACTTGTGCCCTATCGTACTACCGGAACAATGATTGTCGAAGCAATCGGAAAAGAGTACAAAGATACAGATTTCAAGAGTGCCGCGATTAATCGTATAAACGGAGCCGCAAACGCTGCCGGTGATATGGCATATCGTGTCGAAACTTTCCGTCTTATGTTCGGACGTGTTCCGAATATGGCTAACGAGGAAGATAGAAATACCTTGCTTTCTCTTCCGGTAGCACACTAAACTAATAGCGTTGAGGATGGCGAACGTCGTAATGATGTTCGTCATTCTTTTCGTAAATTACAAGTTTCATTACGACCAACACTTTAAGTTTCATTACGACCAACACTATTAAAACTATGAAATGGTTAGGATTTATAGCATTAGTTCTAATTGAATCATTAGCTATATTCGGATTATCATTAGAACAAATAGGATTTACTATTCCACAAGCAATATTAATTTCGTGTTATGCTGCGCTATTAATTATCACAATTACGGGATTTATTGTTACGCATTTTGTAAATCTACAAAAAGAAAGAGAAAATGAATTTCGAATTTTAGTAGAAAAATTACGAGTACAAGAAGAAGCAATTAAAACAATAAAAGAACAAGTGTTTAGAATAGGACAAAATGTATTAATTTCAGAAGAAAAATTGGAAGATATTAAGGAAGAATTTAAGAGATTAAAATGATGTGAATTAGAGGAATTAGTTGCGGAGGTATTATCTCCACTTCTATCTTTATTATTCTCACTATCAGAATCTCTAATTTTAGGCAAATAATCTCTTTATAATTGTTCTTAACAATCTTACAATATCATTTATATTAATTTTTCTATTTTCATTTATAATATTTTTATCATTATTATTTTCATTAACATTCTCTATTCATTTTATCATTAACATTCCCAATTTGATTTCCTATAATTCTTATTGATTATTTTTCATTATCATTTAT
>ENA-ORSL01001387-ORSL01001387.1-human-gut-metagenome-genome-assembly--contig:-NODE-1387-length-20639-cov-3.161387_pt1 | contig 20639 bp, 17 predicted proteins | sample MGYA00242190_ERZ509157 | MGnify/ENA primary metagenome ERZ509157 (study PRJEB26280, sample SAMEA2338664) | human gut metagenome | biome: human gut; feature: human-associated habitat; material: faeces...
TTCAGATTTTGCTTCGCAAAATCCTCTCATAACAATTCTCCTGTGTTGTTGAGGAAAGGTAATAATAAACAATAAACTGAGCTAACAATAGAGCACATTATACATACGTATATGTGTATATATAATATTTAATATATAAGTGTATATATAGGCGTAAGCTATATATATTTATATTAAACGCGCGTGTGCGCGTGCGGGCGGGGGCGGGCGCGTAATACCAGTCGCGCGCAAAACGATAGCCGTGTGCGCGATAATCCCGCGTAGAATAATATAACGGAAGGAAGGTCTGTAAAATACAATACTGTGAAGAAGAACTCCGAGAGCTCGGGGTAGATTTAGAAGACGACAATGGAACTGGGGGTCTGTTGGATACGGGAGGTTTGTCGGCCGAAGAATATATTCTTGGCAATCGAGGCGTGGATATTATCTCGATCGACGCCAAGGATGCGTATGTGTCGAACCATTACTTTGGAGCGCCGCAGGACCCGAAGGAACAGCAGATTGGGTACACGATCCGAAGAATGGACGGGTCGGTTAATTTGAAAAAATTTTATGCCTCGCTGGACTACTCGTTGGATCTCATAAAGCTGAGAGAGGTCTATGAGACCGTGTACCGGAACACGAGGTTTTCGTGGACGGAGGGCATCCACGAATACACGCAGCAGGTCATCAACGTGACGTTCGATTATTCTGTGCAGGAATGGAACAGGGCGCGCAAGGACGTGTTCGTGAAGTTCGGGTACGACTTTACAAAGTTGAGCTTTGTGGATGGGCTGGCATGGAGCGAGAGAGGTGATGTGGTCGGCATCACGGTGAATACGCCGGTCAAGGATACTGTGGGCGCTGCTCTCCCCTCTTATTTCTGGAAAGAAGAAAAAGACGATGGCTCCGTGGTGTATAAAGTCAAGGCGAATATCAAGACCGTGATGACGTTGGCAGAGTTGAGGAGCGACCTGTACCATAACGGATTTTGGTGCGACGGCAAGCATTACGTGCGGTGGAAGCGGTCATCCGGCAGCGCTCGTGTCGGTAAGTGTCTGTTCATCAATGAGCTGTTGTACCGTAAAATGCATCGCTGGGAAATGTGTGGCATTACGGTGCGTAAAGGACAAAATGTAGACTTGGCATCGCTGGAGGCCTACATAGCGCTTACGCTGTCTTCGATTATCGATACCGTTGAGATTGCTCCGGAAAATATTTTGGTGGTCGACGATTGGGAAAGCGAGTTCGAAGACAAAGTGGTCGCCACGGAGATGGTCACGGATCAGAATGGCAGTCGGCTGATTACATCGGAGAAGGCCACGACTATCTCCAATTCTATCTGGGACGGCATGAGCCTGATCGATACCAGCCTGATGGGAAAATATGCACAATACGGCATGTTGCTGTTGCGGAACCGCTTTTTTAAAACCTGCGCATTTCATACGCGGATATCCGACTGGATGAGAGATCATGGGGTTACCAGCGTATCGCAGCTTAACGGATTCACGTTGGCGAAGCGGGTTGAGGACATCAAGCTGATCACAACACCAAGCTCGATCAAGTACCTGAAGTTCGGTTCAGTCGAGAAATGGCTGGAAATGTTGGAGCCCTTGTTTGGGATTGTTAAGCACGAGAAGAAAACGCACTACTTTGATGGCCGAATGGTACAGTGCCATTACCAGCTGCTGAACACGCTGCACATGAGCAAAGACGAAGTTGCCGAGTTTCTGGAGCCGTCTATGAAATATTACGAGATGCTCAAGACAGACCCTGCTGTTGTCCGATACCATATCAAGTACCCTGGGCAGATGAGCTTCGCTCCTATGTCGCTACTCTCGAAAAATGACATCGTGTACAAGCTGGTCGGTTTGAATGAGCAGTTTACGAAGACGAAACTGTATGACGATTTTGTTTCTGACTTAACGAAGTCGTTCATTAAGAACCTGAAACAGGGGCACGTGTATATCGACGGCAACTACTCGACGCTTCTTGGGAATCCGGTGGAGATGTTGCAGCAGGCCATCGGCGAATTCGAGGGCGAGAGCGTTTTGGGTGCCGGCAATGTTCATTCTATGCGCTTCCCGTATGGGACAACGATATTGGGATCCAGGAGCCCACATGTTTGTATGGGCAACATCTGGTTGGCACAGAACGTGGAAAACGAATTGATTGACAAGTATTTTTGCTTGACACCAGAGATTATTTGTGTGAATGCCATTGGCGAGAATTTATTGCAGAGATTGAGCGGATGTGATTATGATTCGGACACAAGCATGATCACAGACAATCCGATTTTAATTCAAGCCGCGCAGCGTCATTACGATGATTTCGGCGTTCCGACAAACCTGGTCTCGTCTACGAAAACAAAGCGGACATATACGGAATCGGAACAAGCCGACCTCGATATTAAAACGAGCGTCAACTTGATCGGGGACATTGTAAACCTGTCGCAGGAGCTGAACACGCTGTATTGGCACTCACTGAATCACGGTTCGTCGATGGACGAGCTGAAGGAACTTTATTACGACATCTGCCAGCTCGATGTTATGAGCGGCATTGAGATCGACAAAGCAAAAAAAGAGTTCCTCATCAATAACAAGGCAGAGCTGAAGAGAATTCAGAAGAAATACATGCGGCGATCCGCTGATGGGCGCGCAATACGTCCCAATTTCTTCGCCCATCTGGCTAAGAGCAAAGGATATTACGATCCCAAAAAGAAAAATTACATGGCTCACGATACAACGATGGACTATTTGCAGCAGGTGGTTCGGTCGAGGTTACTGCACATGCCGAAACAGCGCGGGAAGAAATATCTACGGTTCGATCAAATCTTTGATCGCGGGAATTACGATGTTCATCGCGTCGTATACGAACAAGTTCGGCGTGTAGTCGCGCTGCTGAATGATATGCAGGAAGAAAGATCCCGCACGTTTATGGCTCTCCCTCATTGTGGCGGACATGCCCGCAATGAAAAATGGCACGCTCTTCAGCTGCTGTTTGAGGATTGCGCGCAATACATCGGGCGTATGCGGTTTTCATACAGCACGATGGTCTATATCCTGATGTGCATAGAGCGGCCAGACAACAAGCGGATCTCAAAAAGCCTGTTCTACATGCTGTTTGGGTATCCAAATACGTCGTTTTACAAGGCGATTCAGGTATCTGCCAACAGCATTGCCGATGTTGAGGACTGTAATGCCGAGGACGATGGCGCATTTCAGGCCTATAACTGTTGGTTTAGGAAACAAAAGCGGCTCAGAGACCCGAGCGCCGCAATAGAATAACGGGAGTGCAATAGAATAACGAGGAAATGCCCCTGTGTTGAAGCGCTGCTTTCACCGAAAAGTGGCGCTCTTTTTCTCCCCTTCGGTTCGAAAAATATACGGTATTTAAAAAAATTGCCTGCAAAAACGCTCATTTTTACCTCAAAAAAGGTACAAATTATCGACATTTTCATAGACGACTTTCAAAAAACCCAGATTTTATGCGGGTTTTTAAAATCCGAATCACCTCTCTGTAATGGAGAGATAGGAACATACAGACCCACTCCCCCTCTCTAATATTTTGAAAAGGAATGAAGTTTTTGAAGCCTATTTCGAAGGCTGAGGGCCAAGCCCTCATCAAAATGTACCCGCAGTATGTGTGCCGGACTCAGCACAAGCGGCATTATTTCATTGAGGAATCGAGAGCTGCCATGCGCATTCTGGCCGAGTATCGATCGAAGCAGCCCAAACCGTACATTACGTATCCGGACTGAGAGGTGCTGCTATGGACGATATGAATACCAGACGTTCAACAGTGGATAACGTGATCCCTCTGCCCTACATTGTAGGTGACCACATTGATGATGATCAGGCTCGAGAGCAGTTCCGAGAGCAGTTCAAAGACATTTGGAACCGGATTGCTGAATCTGAAGGTGCGATTGAGCCTTCGTTGGAACAGATCGACGAAGAACAAGTTCCGCTTCTGGTCGAGGGCTCGATCACCGTGCGGCAGGAACAGCAGGAACCGCTGTCTGTGGACATCCGCTACAAGGGTTATGTTGAAATTCTGTGCGATGAGCAGAAATTATCGGACATCTACAGCAATCTAGGCTGCGGTGTCATCGACGGGTACGAGTTTTCGGTGAACGAATACCTGATTTTAAAGAATTTAGATTCGACAGTCGCCGATGTCCGCAAATGGAACGGTGAAGAATTTATCGAGGTGAAACCACGCAACATGCCGTCTATGGCTTGGGGATCAGGAAAAAACGCCTGTAAGCCTCTGGACGAGGTGCAGAGATGTGCATTTGACTCGATTCAGGAGAACGAAGTTACCGTTTTATACGGCAAAGCAGGTTGCGGCAAGACGCACATCCCGCTGGCGCACATTTTGTCTTGGCTGGAAAGCGGAAAATACGACAAGCTGTATGTCGTTTATTCGTATGAGCCGATGCGCAACGCTAAAACGCTCGGATTTGAGAAGGGCGACCATATCGACAAGGTGTTAATGACCGGTTCAATCGGCAATATTCTTGCCTCGAAGCTCGGCAGCATCACGGAAGTCGAGCGCAAAATCAACGACGGCAAGCTCGAAATCATCCCGACGGCTAATATTCGTGGTGTGGAATTCAGCAGAAAATCTATCGTGCTCGTAACCGAAGCGCAGAATCTCGATGTTTATACGATGAAGACGATTGTTCAGCGCTGCCAAGAGGGCTGTAAACAGATTTACGAGGGCGATATTCTGGAACAGACCGATGCAAGCCTGTCAAATAGCGGCATGGCTCGGCTGATTGAAGTTTTCAAGGGCAATCCGAATTTCGGATGCGTTAAATTACACAAAGGCTACCGTTCACCGCTCTGCGAGTTGGCAGACCTGATGTGATCGGTTGAAAAAGGAGAAACATGGAATTGAAAAGCAAGTATTTTAAGACGTCAGACATTATGGAATTGTTGCTTGGCGACGCTATGGACACGGCCACCTTGCAGTTGGCTGACCCTGCACTGCTGCGATATTATCAGCAAATCAGCCGAAGAGAGTTGTTGTTGGACACAGACGTAGATGGCGATGTCAATTCCCTGATTCACTGGATTCGCTATTGGAATCAGGAAGACAGGGATAACGCTATTCCTGTTCAGCAGAGACGTCCTATCACCCTGCTGCTGGATACGCCCGGCGGTGAAACCATGGAAGGACTGGCTTTATATAGCGCAATGAAAGCCTCAAAGACACCTATACGCGCCATTGTGATGGGCACTTGTGCTTCCGCCGGAATGATCATCCTAAGTGGTGCAACTCCCGGTATGCGCTACGCCTTTGATACATCTTCTTTCTTGATCCACGACGGGTCCTGTGGCGTTTACGATTCGTCCAATAAATCGCAGGATACCATGAAGTATTGGAAGATGCTGGATGAAAAAGTACGTAGTTGCATTGTGGAAAATTCAAAGATTTCCCCAGCGCTTTACAAGAAAAAAGAACGGATCGAATGGTGGATGATGGCACAGGAAGCGCTGAAGTATGGGCTAATCGATCACATCGTCACCAGCTTTGACGATATAGCGGATGTTACTCATGAATAAGCAGCGTTTGCCGCAAGAAAGCGCCTTTGAGTATAAATTGCGGCTTATCAAGGCGCACCAGTCCGGGGAACTCGATGCCGACTGGAATGAAATTTGCGCATTGCTCGGCAATCAGCAGAACCCGGATCATCTTCGCAAAGTTGCGAAAGGTATCATGGAATACGACGATTACATTCATGGTCATAACGGTGTTGCAAACCGGATTCTGGCGATCAGCGATCTGCATGTGCCATTTCAGCTGCCCGTCGAGACGTTTGCTGATTACGCAGGTCGGGTCGATATGCTGGTGCTAAACGGCGATATTGTTGATATGCAAGCCATCTCAAAGTTCCCCAAGACGTATCGCGTTAGTCCGATCGAAGAGTTGATTCAGGCCCGAGCTTACATTATCGAGCTTATCCGCATGTTGAGACCTGAACAGGTTGTGATCATTGACGGCAACCACGAGAAGCGTTTTGAATCGTACTTAGCTCGGAACTTGGATTCTTCTGTGGCCGAGCTGATGCCGTCAAGCGCTATGGAACTCGTCGTTATGGATGGTTTTCATCATTATCAGCGTGCGACGGGCACAAAGATGTACTACGAGCCTCTGATCGAGCTTTTTGCGGGCGAAGTCGAACTGATTTATCCCAAGAGCTGGAAGTACAAAATCGGTTCGACTTTGTTTGTGCATCCTCTGTCTTATTCTAGCGGTATGTTGAAAACTGCAGAAAAGGCTGTAGATTATTTTCTTCGGGTTGATCGGGACTTTAAAACGGTCGTCATGGCGCACACGCACAAAGCGGGCATGTATATTCAGGGCGGTATCACTATTTTCGAACAGGGATGCTGCTGCCGAGTTGATCGGATGCAGTATGCGGATGGAAAACTATTTCTGCCGCAGCAAATGGGCTATCTATATCTGGAACACGACGTTAACGGTGATTTAATCGACGAGCATTATCGTCTACATACCATCAAGCGCAAGGAGGTGGATGGTGTATGAATTCAGTGCGGCAAGAGTCGTTTAACCTCGTTAATGGAGGGCGCGTTCAGAACTTAGTCCCGCTGACAAAGAAACTGGAATATTTATCTCGATATAAGCCGTTCGCCGCTTTTTCCGACTTTTTGTGGATGATTTCGCACAATTATCTGGCAGAAGAAGTGTTGTATGAGCAATTCGACGCGGCTCTTGACGAAGTTTCATTAGAGCTGTTCTGCGATCAGAAAACCTGCGACTTGTTTTTGTCGCACATGAGCGACGTTATGGAAGAAGCCTCGGCTTGGGATTCCCAGCTGAAATTCAGCGAGATTTCGTATCGCAAGGACGAAAACAACACCGGCACCAATTACGTGATTACAATTAGCGGTGATTGGACTGTTTCAATTGAGGCTTATACTGGGAATTGGCTCCCGACGCCCAGCGCATTCCTCGTCGCGTATGGCACTGCTGGAGAATACGTGTATTTTGCTGACTCTGCCCTCCAAGACGCAATCGAGAAGTTTGAGGGAACGGAATAAAAAAACAATTTAGGATTTAAAGGTGGTTAACATGGATAAGTTGGATATCGTTCGGGAGGTTGGCCATCGCACAGAATATCGGCAGTCCGATATCGAAGAGGTTTTTGATGCCACTGTCGCTACAATTATAGATGCATTGAAGCGAGGCGAAGATGTTTATCTCAGGCCTCTTGGAAAATTTCATGTAGTGGCACGACCAGCTCGCAAAAGATTTATCCCGAATGTGCAGAAGCATCTTTACAGCGTTCCGAAATACGCTGTTACATTTACGCCATCGGTGTCTGTTAAGCAGGCAATGGTGGAAAAATACAATCGGGAGTTCCCGGAAGACGCGGCTCGTGGCGGTACGGAGTGTGATGCCTGATGGGCAGAAAGCCTATGAATAAGCCCAAGGCGCCTATCGTTCCGGAAACCACAATGACACCCACAGAGCAGCGTGAAGAATGGAACCGTTCCAAGGATATGATCGTCCAGCTGAACAAAATGAGCCGCGATACAAAAATCAAGGTGTTCATCGGCGCTGGAGTCGGGACGGAATTCTTCACTTGCTATATGTGCGGCGGTGTCAAGCCCAAGAGCATGTTTTATACCAGCACGGATTACAATGTACGCACCGGCGTAACAAGAATTTGTAAGGCGTGCTTTGAGGAATTGGCGCAGCGCCCCAGTTCAAAAACGACAGACGAGGTTGACGCAAACCGGGAAGCTCTGAAATATGCGCTCGAATATGTCGATCAGCCGTTTTATGAGCGGCTATACAAATCTGCTGTGCGCGAGGCCAGCGTAGTTAACAACAAAAACGGCTCTACGGACAAGCCATATAAGGCCTACAAGCGGACAATTGCCGCTCCTGCTTACAAAGGTTTGCGATACCGAGACGGTGAAGCTGACGTCATTGACCGCAATATGGCAGAATTGGCCGACGGCAACAAGGAAATGACGCAGGACGAATACGAGGAATTCCAAAAAAACAAGGCAGATGCGCTTCGTGTTGTCGGTTATTATCCTTTTGAAGATGAAGCTCTCACCGAGCAGCCTCAACTTTATGCCGAGTTTTCAGGGTATTTGGATGAGCAAAAGGATGAGTATTCGCCATATTGGCTGTCATCAGTCATCCAGATCATTAAAAATAACGTCGCGATTATGCGGCTCAAGAAATTTGTCGCCGATCTCAGCAAGAATCCGGAAGAAATGCGCTCGAATTTGAGCGCTATTAAAGAAGCTGCAGAAGCGCAGGCTAAACTTACGAACAACAATCTGATGTTGGCGAAAGAAAATTGTATTTCAATTCGGAACAATAAGTCGGCTTCTCGTGGCGAGGATTCTTGGACAGGCCAGATGCGCAAATTACGTGATTTAAACCTGCGCGATTACGACGTAAATCGGTTCGATATCGATACCTGTAAAGGTATGCAGCAGGTTGCGGATATTAGCATGGCCTCAATTCTCAAAGAATTATCATTCGACGAGAACGACTACACTGAAATCATCAAGACTCAGCGTGAAATGGTCGATAAAGCGCATCATGAAGCGGCTGTATACAAAGAGCGTGCTCGTTTGTTGTTGAAAGAAAACCTTGATCTCAAGCGGTTTATGGATGAGCAGGGCGTAAAATATCAACACTGCTTGACGAACAATGCGCTGTTTGAGCAGGGCTTCTTCTCAGCGAAAGCCTCTTCTATCAAGCTGGATGGAGAGGAACAAGCGCCTGTATTTGACGTTCCATACGACGACCTCGATGGAGACGGCTTTGATGAAGCGGATGATGAAAGCGCAGGTGATGCAGATGTCGAGACTGATACTGCCGAGCAATGAGCCCGCTTCTGAGCATTGGAAAGGCATCCAGCTGTTTGTTAAGCCAACTGAGCGGGATATTTCGCACAGAAAGCTGGAACGGCTGCAGAGAATCGGTGAAATCCGGCTGTATTATTTACGCAATCCGATTCGATTTATTGAGGAAGTGTTCGGAGCTACGCTGTTTGATTACCAGAAATATTGTCTGGCAAGTAGCTGGGCTACTCCTAATGTGCTTTGGGTGTGCTCGCGCGGTGCAGGCAAAGCCCTAGATCTCAACACGCGCATCCCCACTCCGCATGGTGACAAGATCCTCCGCGATATTCATGTTGGCGATACTATTTTCGGTGCTGATGGATGTCCCACAAAGGTAATCGCAGAGTCCCCAATTTACTTTGATCATGATTGTTACAAGATTCGTTTTTCAGATGGTGAGGAGATTATAGCAGACGCGGGACATTTATGGGACGTGAATATGTATGGCAGGCGTAAAACTGTTACAACTACCGATATAGCTAAGGATGTCAGGCGGTATCGACCCCGTAAAGACCCAACCAAAAATGGATGGGAGTATACTTACAAGGTGAATATTCCCGCCCCTATGCAGTATCCAGAACAGCAACTTCCAATAGACCCTTATATTTTAGGGCTTTGGTTAGGTGATGGTTGCGCCGCGAATTCGTATATCACGGTAGATTCTCGTGAATTAGATGACCTGTGTGCTCGTATCGATGCTACAGGCTATACATATCGCGTTCGAAACGACTCGAATGGGAATAAGCGGGTGTGCGTAGCTCTACCTGACGGCACTCCTTTAGTAACAAAATTGAAAGAGTTGGGATTGTGGCAAAACAAGCACATTCCTGATGAGTATTGTTATAGTAGTGTAGAACAAAGACTATCCTTGATCCAAGGGCTAATGGATACGGATGGATATATTGATGGTCGCAACGGTAAAGCCAGTTTGTCACAGTGTGCCGCGCATGCTCCTATTATAGAAAAGGCGGCCCAGATTTTACGTTCATTGGGATTTAAGGTTAGTGATTCATTGGTTTACAAAAGTTGTGATGGCAAAAAGTTCCCGCAAAGGCTATTACATTTTCGGCCTGATTTGAGTATGCCAGTAGTCCGTATGCCGCGCAAACTGGCTCGTTTGCAACCGGCACGGCCTGTAAGCGCGGCGCATAAATCGATTATTGCGGTAGAGAAAACAGAATCTGTTCCAGTAAAGTGTTTGGTGGTCGATAATAAAGACCACCTTTTTTTATGCGGAAAATATAACACTGTTACACACAATAGTACCCTTGTTGATCTCGATACCATGGCCAAGGGTATGCTGTTGAATAACTACCATACATACATCGCTTCTGGTAGTGCCCAGCAGTCCATCACGACCTTCCAGACGCTTGAAAAAATTGCAAATCGAAATATTGAGTCTATGACCGGCTTAACTAATGTGTTTGCTATGGAAGTTGAGATTACGACCGGCACCGGAACAGGCTTTATTCATAATCCTGCGGGGTACTACTACCATCTCTACAACGGGTCAATGACGAAGACTCTGAATTCTAACGTCGACAAGCAGAGAGGTGCCCGTGGTAATCGCGTCGTATTCGACGAATGCGGGTTTCTGGATGACAACCTGATGAACGTCTTCGCCGCTTTCACCATTGTTGATAAAGATCTAAAGGTTGGCGGTGACGTTGATGCGCAAAGTATCGCCACCTTGCCTACCGAAATTCCAAATCAGCTGTTTTATATTTCATCGGCGTCTTCAGTGGACACGCCATTTTACAAAAAGTTCCGGGATTTTACCATGCAGATGATCGCTGGCAACCCGGATTATTTTGTTGCTGATTTGAATTGTGAAGTGCTGATCCGCCCGCTGATGGGTGGCAAGGTTTATCCCTCTGCCCTTCTCAAACAGGAAACGATTGACGCTGAAATGCGTACAAATCCCGAAAAGGGTGCCAGAGAATATTATTGCCGCTTTACGCGAGATGGCGATGTCGGCCAGATCATCAAGCGAGCTCTGATTGTGCGCAATTCCGAGGTTCGTCCGCCTGTATTATCGAATCCAGACAATACGAAGCAATACGCCTTGTTCTACGACCCTGCTCGTACTCGCGATAACAGCGTTGTACTAATCTGCGAGGTTCGCCACGACAAGCGCAAAGGTTGGATGCTTGATGTCGTTAATCTGGTGAATTTCGCCGACTTAACCTTAAAGAAGAAAACGCCGAAGACAACGCAGCAACAAATCAAGGATCTCAAGGATCTGATCGCTGGATATAACGGTGCGGTTCCTGATTATCAAAACATTCAAGTGGTCATGGTTGACGCGGGTTCTGGTGGTGGTGGCAACCGTATTCCTGACTTCTTGTGGGAAGAATGGAAGGATAGCAAGGGTGTTTCTCACGCCGGATTGATTGATCCGGTTTATTCTGCCGATTATGTCCGGCTGTACAAGGGCGCTATTGACATTCTGAAAATGGTCAATCCTGCTATGAAATCTGAAATGTTCGAGGCCCTGATTCGCATGGTTGAGAGCGATTTAATCACGTTCCCAGAAGAATACGACAATCGCGGCTATCTGACGATGCTTGATGTCGACCAAAAGCTGATTGAACGAGAGACCTCCCGGATAAAAAACAAACTCAGCAAAGAGAGCTTGTCCGAAGAAGAATTCAACACTCGGCTGAATGAGGAACTGGAGAAGCTGGATTCCATCAAGACGCGCATGTATTCTCTCAGCCCCGAGGAAGAAATCGCGCTGAAACAAATCGACGCGATGAAAACGGAGATTGTTAATATCTGCCGTACTAAGCGTGAAAGTGGCAAGGATGTATTTAAGCTCCCTGCCCACAAGGATGCCACTACAGGTGCGAGCGAAGGCGCTTTACATGACGACCGGGCTTATGTGCTGGCGATGGCTGGCTGGTGGCTGTCCGAGCTGCGTCGTAATGACCAGCTCAAGAAAGCAAAAGATCGGCAAAAGAACTCTGCCAGCATGAAAACGCAGTTCTTAAAAGTCAGAGCGCCGAAAAAGGTTGGCGCCTTTATATAATTTTATAATCGGGAGGGGGTGTGTGCGTGGAAACAATTAACGGAGTAACAACCAAACGGGAGCGGGCACAGATTGTCCAAGAAGATTTTGCCCGCAGAAGCGCCAAGCGCATTGAAGATTTAATTATATCGCTGCAAAATCCACAGAGAAATAGCAATCGGAGCTTTATTCAGTATACCAAGGACCTCATTAAGCAATATCTGCAGAACCCTATTTCGAACATTGACAACATCCGGCAGGTATCGCGGTTCTTGAGCCGAGTATCCATGCTGTATAAAAAGTTCCTGTCGTACTATGCAACGATCCCTATGTGGAACTACAACGTCACTTACCAGTTTGATTTCATCAATCCGGTTGACAGGGACACTTTTCTAGCCGAATATCAGCAGTGTTTGACGTTTTTAAACGGAATAGACATGCAGAAAGAAATGCCGAACGTGGTTGCTACGGCGCTTCGCGACGGCGTTTATTATGGGTTTGTCTATCAAATGGAAGAAAATAAATTCTGGCTGCATGCGCTCGATCCCCAATATTGTAAGATGGTCGGCAAGAATGCTGACGGACAGTGGCTGGTCGCTTTCGACGCATCTTTCTTCGCGTCCGGCTCGAACTCGCAGTTCGTCGATGATTCGGATGACGTTGAAGGCAAGTGGGATCAGGTCTTTATTGATGGGTACAATGCCTATTTGAACGACCGCCAAAATAGTCGTTGGTTCGTGCTGCCACCTGAAAAAGTGCTGTGCGTCCCTGCTGGATGGGACGACGAATATGAGTTGCCCCTCCCCTTCTTTACGCCGATTTTTACTTCATTGTTGGATCTGCTAGATCTCGAGCAAATTTTAATGTCAAAGACAGAGTTGGAAAATTACGTGCTGCTCCTGTCAAAAATTCCTCTGGTCGACGGCTCAAATGACGTAGATGATTTTGCGGTGTCGCTCGACTTGGCGCAGCAAATGCAAGCGCTGATCGACGCAATCGTTCCTGAACAGGTTGGCACAGCCTATACCCCATTCGATATTCAGGCTATCCAGTTTGAGCGTTCCAACACGGGTGACGATACAGATCATCTCGCGCAAGCCATGAGCAACCTGTTTTCAAATGCAGGTTTGTCAGAGCTGGTTGTTGCAGGCGGTTCATCGACAAACTCGGTTGGATTAAGTCATTCTATCGAGAACGACGAATCTACGGCCTTTGTGTACATGGATCGCATTCAGTCTTGGCTACGCTACTTCTTGCGCATGAATGGGTACGAAAACTTCATTTTTTCGTTCCATCGTCAGAGTTACTTTAACAAAGATGAATATGCGCAGGCCACGAAGGATTTTGCGACCTTGGGCGGATCTGCCATGGATTACTATACTTCGCGGAACATGACCCCATATGAGGCGTACAACAAGATTTTGACTGAGCAGGCGCTGAATGTTAAGGCGATGATGATTCCTCTGCAGTCTTCTTATACGACCAGTGCTTCTTCTAATCAGGGTGGTGCTCCACAGAAAGATGAAGATGACCTGTCTGAGGAAGGTATTGATACTCGAGAAGCAAATAAAAACGAAGGGACACGCGCACAGTAATGGATAAAACAGATATGAAGTTCATCTTTACGGAAGACCGCGAGATTGCATTGCAACTCCGGAACGCCGGTTTTACAGAGATTCCAACTGCCACTGCCTTTTTGTTCATCAATGATGCACAGGGGCGCATGGCATTTGAGAATATAGATGCAGATAAACTTGTTTTTACGAACACGGTTTGTCTGTAACCTACTGGGTATCCCACACGAAGGGAGGGAATAAAGATTCGTAAAAAGTATTGGTATCTAGGAGACCTGGCTCGTTTTTGTGCCTCACAGAAACTATATCAGTTTGAGGCTGTTGGAGACGTTTCCCCTATTGTTGTTTCGATACCTGCGCAATATTCCGCCAAGCTCTATTCTGGAGAGGACGATCGCTTTCTGTCTCTGCATCTGAAGGCGTGCCACACGTTGACAAACCGGAATCGCAGCGAAATTTCGCATGCGACTATGGTTCGCAACATGAATTCTATCGTCAACTGTCCTATTCTTGCCGATGTTCAGAAATATGTTGATGCCAATGGGCAGGAATACTACGATTTCGCCGGTCACACGATGGAGCCGATGCCTGATCCTGAGCACGATGGAGAAACTCGAATGAATTACATCGAGCGTGTGGTCGGCGTTATTCCAGCGAATGCAAAGATTGAATTGCGCAAGGAGTATAACGATTCCCGCGAATACTTGCATACAGACGGCTTGATTTTCGAAGAGCACGGCAATCTTACAGCGAGCATTTTGCGACGCCGTAAAGAGGTTTCGTGTTCTGTTGAAATAGCGGTTAACAAGATGCACTACGACTTGGAGCGGAGTGTGCTGGTAATTGATGATTTTCAGTTTCTGGGTGTCACACTGCTCGGTAAGTCCGTTCCCCCTGGCATGGAGGGGGCGACTGCCTATACAACTTTTGAAGATGTTGCGCAGCATTCAGACAATATTACCGCAGCCCTCCAGCCGTTGGTTGCCCAGATGGAACGCTTACAGGCTACCGTTGCAAGCATCATAAACAAGGAAGGGGGAAAAACCATGATACTGAATGATTTGCTGAAAAAGTACAATGTGTCTTTGGATGATTTAACTTTTGACTATAAGACCATGACTGATTCTGAACTGGAGGCTGCTTTTACCTCCGCCTTTGAAGCGGATGATGGCACAGACGACACTTCGGATGGATCCGATGGTTCAGATGGTTCAGACGGGACTGATGATACCTCCGGCACAGAGGGCGGCACCGAGGAAAGTGAAGCTGGCGGCGGAGAAACCGATCAGGATAGTGGCGAAGAAGGCGGCGACGGCGAAGGTGGAGAAGATCCTAAACCTGAACTTGAGCCTGAGCCGGACGGAGAAGATGACGATGATCCTGAAGAGCCGGGGTCCAAACCACTTCCCGATGATGATGAGCAGGAACAGGGACGCAGAGCGCGTCGGTATCAGTATATTGCCGAGCGTAATGTACTGAGCGTGACGTTTGAAGTTACATACACGGACTTCATGCGGGCATTGTATGACGCTCTGGAAAATGACGAGGAGTTATTCGGTTGGATTCACGACGTATTGATCGACACAAACGAAGTGATCTATTCCTACTACAATCGAGACGATTCAGTTTCACATTATAGAAAGCGCTCATACACGTTTGACGGCTCATCCATCACCGCACTGGGAGAACCCGTAGAAGTTAAAAGTCGGTTTCTCACCGAAGAAGAGTGGAACATGATCGATCAGATGCGGTCGACGTACGATACGATGCGCGCCGAGCTGCAGGGTTATCAGGATCGTGAAGCCGCAAGCCAAAAGGCTGAATTGATGGCTTCCAGCGATTACGCTTTAATCTCTGATACACCTGAGTTTAAGGCGCTCGACATTGCGGCTTTCTCAGTTGATGAACTGCGCAATAAGCTGGATCAGATGCTGCTGGCGAAGGTCAAACGTCAGAACTATAATGGACAAGAATCCGTGTCCTACAAGGGTGCTTCTTCGTTCATCAACCTTTTCGGAGCTTCCGCGTCTTCGTCCGCTTCGGATTTCCTGGAAAAACTCGCGGCACAATCCGGTAGTTTCCGGCTCACAAAATAATCTCAACCTTTGTCTCTCGCTTTTGCGAGAGCTTTTTTATTTTTTTACTGAAGGAGGAAAAACTCAATGGCAATCTATACCTATGGCGTTGAAAATGTTACGCCCGAAACCAAGCATGGTATCGTCCGCACGACCAATCTCAAAGCCACATATGCAGGCCATCTGTTTGATGTCGTTCACGCCTCGCAGGATCTGGACAACGGCATGAATGTTAAGATCGGTGATCATGTTACGGCAGACGGCAGAGAATGCGTCGATGCGACCTTCCCGGCTATTGGCGATAAGATCGCTCTCGTTGCCGATGTCGTGAAGTTCTACGATACTTCCACGACCGCAAAGCAGGCAGAGTACAACTACTACATTCCGCAGGGTCAGCCGGCGCGTGCTTACGAAGTTGAGCAGTACGATAAATTCGGTGTGTCCGACTACATGTTTACCACCAAGGTGGGCGCAGCAGTTGCGGTGGGCAACTACGTTACGGTCGACGGCAACGGCAAATGGAAGGAAATCGTTTCTACTTCCGCTCCGGATGCTGCGGCGACTGGCTTCATCGGTAAGGTTTACGGCTTTGATACGGTCGACAACGAGAAGATTGTTCTCATCGAGACGATTCAGAACGTGCAGATCCAGTCTCCGGGCGTCGGCGGCTAATTGCGTAATTTATAATGAAGGGAGCGTAAAAACATGCTAGTATGCTTTAATACACTGAGCGCCAATACTCAGGCGCAGTTTGAAAACGAAGCCAACTATATGGATTTCCAGAAGTTGATGCAGAGCGCCAGCCGCAGAGTCGAGTTTGTTACTGAGAAGGCTACGTATTCGGTCGCACAGGCTAACGAAATGATTCGTGCACAAATGAACAAGATCTTCGGCCTTGACTATAAGAACAGCAATCGCCGTGATCGCAGACGTGCATACGAGAACCATAAACACGAACTGTTCGCTTTGATCGAAGACACCATTCTGGATCGCATGAACAGCGGCTGGGGTGACAATCCGTTCTTCACCGAGTGGGTCCAGTATAGAAACCTCATGGATGGCGACAAGAACGAGTTCTATGTCCCGGACACGAGCCTGCTTCAGGTTTCCAAGTTCGCTGGCAACCACCATGACCTCGATCGTCAGAAGATTCTGCCGGGTCGCGCCTTCTCTGTGCCGACATCATGGTATGGCATTAAGGTCTATGCAGACTGGGAAGAGTTCGCGATGAGCCGTATCGATTGGGCGGACATGATTGACCGTATGTATCGTTCCGTCAATCAGGCTCGTATGGACGCGATCTACACCATGGTCTCGCAGTTGAAGACGATTGCCCCGACGGATATGAAGCTCGATGTGAACACGTCGTCCACCACTGTGAACCAGATTGTTGAACTGGCCGAGTTGGTTAAGTCTGTCGCTGGCTACGATGTTGCCCTGATCGGCACGAGAGTTGCCCTTAACAAGCTGACTGCTATGACGCAGTATGATGCTTGGTCCGGCAACATGAAGGATGAAAAGAACAACACCGGCATGCTTGGCCATTGGGAAGGCTATCAGCTCGTTGCGATTCCGCGCGTCAATGCGTATGGCACGCACACCGAGGTTACAGACAGCAAGAGCGTTCTGATCATGCCTGTTGATCCTGAGTTCAAGCCGATTATCGTTGTGAATGAGGGCGACGTCATGTACTACGAGCAGGGCACAAACCGTGAACTGCACGACATGACCGTTGAAACGGAGCTCGCCTATCAGGAAGGTGTCGCGCTGGTTGCAAACCAGGCGTTCGGCCATCTGAACATCACGGCGTAAGCTATAAACACAATTGTTGGCCGGGGATTTAACAATCTCCGGTCGGCATTTTTATTTCGGAGTAAAAGGAGTTCGTTCAAATGAAGGTTTTTGAAATGGCAAAAGCGGTCGGTGAAGATAACAAATCTATTCTGGCGTTTTTGGCGTCAAAGAATATGCCCGCGAAGAGCCATCTGTCTGTTCTCTCTGATGAGCAGGCCGACATTATTTTAAAGCAGTTTGGTAATCAAGCAGAATCAACGAAGATCAAGGAGCAGATGTCCAATCCCGTATCCACCAAGAGATTTCAGGATACTGATATGATTCCCTGCCGATCTGTCCGAGGTAATCGCGTAATTTATGCGTCATCGAGAACCGGCCTTGTATACGACTGGCCGGAATTTGGCGCAGTCGTGCCCGTGGCATATGCGGACTTGCTAAACATGTATGGCAGTCAATCCGACTACCTGTATACCCCATTCATCCTAATTGAGGATGAGGATCTGTATTTGCAGTGGCAGTCCAGACTGGGGACGATTTATGCGGATTGGCTTGACCTGTCAAATCCGGACTCTGTGTTCCAACAGAATGATTTCATGTTTGAACAGTTTATTACGAACGCATCAAAGAGCATGCGCGAGCTGATTGTGACAACTGCCGTGCATCTAATTAAGCACGGCGGTGATGTTACGGTGCGTAAACTGCAAATTATTGACGATGTGTGCGGCACTGCCCTTCGAGAGCTGTATCAGTAAAGAGGGATTATATGACCCCATACGAATCAATCTACAACCGTTTTCTGCAGAAGGTAACGGACTGGAAAATGTTGTCGCTGAACGACACTGATTTGCGTGAAATGTGGGTCGGATGGCTTCGTTCTGCGGTGGCAAAGCAAAAGATTTTCGATCACGACCTGACTTTTGACGATGAGAACCTCAGTTTTGAAGAGGACTTATCCGAAACTGAAATTGAAATCTTGGCCGTCGGTATGTGTATTGAGTGGCTTGAGCCGCAGGTAAATTCTGTGATCAACACGCTGCAGCTGTTCTCCGACAGCGAGGTGAAATTCTACTCGCAGGCCAATCATCTTTCTGAGCTGCGTGACCGCTTACGCGAGATGCAGATCGAAAGAAAAAAACTGGTACGCGATTATCAGTACAATAACTTTGCGCGGAATGGGGCGTGATTATGATGGACGTTATACATCACGCTTCCCCCGAGCAGTTAGCAGAGCATAAACGGGTCATTAAACAGCAGATTCTTTGGTGTATTTTTTATCGAGAACGAGAATTTGAGCAAAATGCAAACGGAGGTATTCTTGCGTCCTATATGTCAACTCTTATGGATCGGCTGTGGGCGATGAATTCTTTGTTTGGCTATCCGGCAGTGATCTTGGAAATTCTTGAACTGCTGGAGGCGGCTCGTCGCTTATATCTATATGAGGTAGATGAGCGTTGCTTCCCCCCTTCTCCCAATTTCCTGCGATTCCGGAAATACATCTTAGATGCCCGTGCTCTGGTTGACAAGATCTCTATCAAAGACGACGGTGATGCGTAATGGATTTGGAAGTTTATCGTCGATTGGTTGGAGCGTCCGGAAACGCCATGAACCGCGCCATAAAGCAGCAGTCGGACATGGTGATTGAAGCGACTTGGAATCGCGATCCACACGCTTTTCGTGGGTATATCTACGACTACTTTTCCGATGACTCCGTAGGAACTTTACGCGAGCTATCCCCGTGGGAAAGCAAGTCCAAGGTGCCGGTAGATGTCAAATTTACCGTGGCGCAAAAAGGTACGTTGTCAAAAGACCAAGTAGAGTATCATCTACAATTTCGGCCTTCGCACAAATGCCCGTTAGATTATTATCGTGCCGATTACGATTATCGATATGGCATGGAATATCCAATAGGCCTTTATATTGACCTCCCAGATGAGAAAGGGGTCTATCGAAAATGGCTGATTTGTTCCGATTCGCGTGACCCGGAATTCGTGCGATACAGCATTTTGCCGTGCAATTACACTTTTCGCTGGGTTTATAATGGCATCATCTATACAATGGATGGGGTCGCTAGATTGCGCAACAGCTACAACTCCGGTGTTTGGACGGATTATCTGACAACGACAGTTGAAAACCAAGACCAGATGTGGCTACCGCTCAATCCGGTTTCCACGACGATCTTCTACAATCAGCGCTTTCTGATTTCTCCACCGGTGCCGAATCCTACCGCATGGTCAGTAACTAAGGTGGAGACATTGCATCCAATCGGCATTTACAAAGTTGTTGTGGCGCAGGACCTGTTTGATGAGCACCGAGACTTGGTAGACTTAGAGCACAATTTGTTGATTGCGGATTACTACAAATCAGAGGCAACCCCTGAGTTTTCGGTGCCCGCACAGCAAATGGCCCTGTCTCATATGAGTTATTCTATTGAAACTAGCGGCAAGTCAGGTCAATTAAAGGTAGGCGGCTCTCCACGTACTTTCAGCTTGGCTATATGGGATCAGTACCGAAAGCAGGTTGATCCGTCGACCATTGATGGATTCCCGGAAGAGGTTGTGTGGTCTTTCTCTAGTGACGGCAAGGATGTATCGAACCAAGTTGAAGTTGTCGAACAAGAGGCCTACTCTGTCACCATTCGGGTGCAAGATGAGGCACTGCTGGATACGGCAATCATGATTACGGCTACGGGGCAGATGCAGATGGAAGATGATCCGGCTATTGTCTCTGCTTCTACAGAAGTGGAGGTGATCGGCCTATGAGTGGCAACCATGATTATTTCCGCGAAACCTATCCGGAATTGTACAACCAGCTTGTAGGGTTGCGCACGCATGACGATGACCTGAACATACGGTTCAAACAAATTGTGAAACAAAAACTGATTGCGGATCCAAGGATCATACATGTGCTTCATAATGATGAGCTGGACGAGTCGCAGCCAGATGATTATCTGGGCGTGAACATCCTGTCTCGTGTCAATTTGCCGGAAGTCCAAGCAAAGGTTAAAAACTACATTTGCTTCAAGGTGGACTTGATTGAAGACTTGGATTATAACACACGCAAGGCTCGTGTGCAGGTTACGTTTCAGATTTTGTGCCGAGACAGCGATATTGTCACTGAGTTCGGCATCGATCGTCATGACCTGTTGGGTTATCTGCTGAAGGATACTTTCCATATGACGGATACTTTCTGGACTCAGTGCCGCTGTGTTTTCGACCAGGAAACTCTGACAGACTCACATTATAATGGTCGCCTGATCAAGTTCGAGCTGACAGTTCCGAACAATATGGTAGAGACACGAAATGGAGTT
>ENA-ORSL01001388-ORSL01001388.1-human-gut-metagenome-genome-assembly--contig:-NODE-1388-length-20637-cov-7.868915_pt1 | contig 20637 bp, 22 predicted proteins | sample MGYA00242190_ERZ509157 | MGnify/ENA primary metagenome ERZ509157 (study PRJEB26280, sample SAMEA2338664) | human gut metagenome | biome: human gut; feature: human-associated habitat; material: faeces...
TGTTCTTGAGGTCGGTGTTGTGGGTGCGGATATAGATCAGCGGCTCTTTCTCGTCGAAGCAGATTTCCGTGATTTTCTGGCTCTTTGTCAGCCCTGTTCTCATACAAGCTCCTTTCTGCCCTCTGTCGCACAAGAGTGGCATTTTTCGGCTGTTTTCTCCGGCTCTTGACTTGGGGAAAACGGCGATTTTTTAATGGAAAACGCTCCGGCGATACATTCCTCGTCCGAAGCGTTCCCAGCGTCAGATATGCGATTTTTTCCGGCTCTTGACCGATTTCGTGTGATCTGCCTTTGGTATCAGCAGATAAATCCTGTTGGGCTTGCTAAAGTCCCTCCGTACCCGCATGACAAGCCCCATATCGTCAAGCTCACTCATGGCGCGTTTGATCGTCATGGTGCTGCGGGAAAGTGCCGCCGCAAGCTCTTTGATGGGGAAGTGGATATACAAAATCCCATTCTCGTCCTCTATGCCGTAAGCAAGGGCTTCGTCCAGCATACGGGCATACATCATCTTTGCGGTGCTGCTGGCAGGCAGCCGCAGCAGAACAGGCGGCAGGGGCATACAGGGCGGCAGGGGTGTCCCTGCGGTCATAAACTCAAATTCCATTCAGTGAGTGTCCTCCTTGTTTTTTGCTCGTTTCGACAGGTAGCGGGGGCAGTCTATCACGGTCGCCCGGAAGCTCTGCTTGCAGGTATGCCGACATTTCCGGCACAGCACATTGTAGGCCACGCGCCCCCGGTCGTTGAGGAAGAAAGCAAGCTCATTCTTCCGTTTCCGGCTCATTCTTGGCATAGTGCCTCCTGTTATGAAAATCCGTCCATTTCTGCCGTAACAGCGGGAACGGACGGATAGCGATTTTAGTGTCGTGTTTCGGGGCGGTTTTCAGGGCTTTTCTGCCCTCTGCGCCGCCTGAAAATCCTTTGTGACAGTACAGACAGGGGCTTCTATCCCTCTGTCCGCTGTCGTGTTTCGGGTGTCTTTTGTGTTCATTTTTCGCCGGTTCTCCCTGCTGTCGTTCCTGCCCCCGAATCTCACGGCGGCGTATCCCTCCCCTTGGTACGCTCGCTGCGGTCTGGGTTCCTCCATTTCCCATTCCGCAGGTCTTTGCGCTACATCGCCGGGGAGCATATCCCTACAGGCCGGTCATTCGATTGGATTGATCCATCGATGAACTGCCTATAGCATAGAACATTTTTGTGCCCTCTCCTGTATGTCCTCAAAAAAGGAATCCTGCCCGAAAATCAAAAAATTCCACGATTGCGGATTGGTATGGTATAATGGGCAAAAAGGCGGCGGAAGCCGCAAGAAAGGAGCGGCTGGCAATGAAAACAGAAGTTAGCATATCGGAGCGGCTAAAGGATTTACGGGTGGAGAGAAAGCTGAATCTGGAAGAACTTGCGGAGCTTACCGGCATTTCAAAATCCGCCCTCGGCAGCTATGAACTGGACACACCAAGAGAAATGAATCACAAAAACCTTATCGCTCTGGCAGACTTCTATGAGGTGTCCGTTGATTACCTGCTGGGTCGGACGGAAAACAGAAGCCTCCCAAACGCGCCCTTGTCGGAGCTTCGCTTGAGTGACGCGACGGTGGAGCTTCTGAAAAGCGGCAGCATCAATAATCGGCTGCTGTGTGAGCTTGTCACCCATGAAAAATTTGCGGAGCTGCTGGCAGACGTTGAAATCTATGTGGACGGCCTCGCTGCCTCGCGCTTCCATGATTTGAAACAATCGCTGGCAGCGGACAGGGCGCGGCTGCTGGAAGAACATCCCGAAGCGGTCACTGACCGGGCATTTCGGATTTTTGACGCAGGGATGATAGAGGAAGATGATTTTTTCTGCCATATCACGCACAAGGCATGGGACGCTATCCTCCGCGACATACGAAAAGCCCACGAAAAGGATTTTGAGAGTGCGCCGGTCACAACGCCCGCCGATGAAATATTCATGGAAATCCGGCGTATCGTGCAGTCACCCGTCCACAATACGATTGATACGTTCGTGGAAGCGTTCTGCAAGGGCTTCCAGATAAAATCCAAAAACCTGCCCCCGAATGAAAAAGCGGCTCTGATAAAAATATTCAAGCGTTCCCCGGTCATAAAAAACTCCGGCATAAGTTTTCGGCGCAGGAAATAGAAAAAAGCTGCCGTGTGGGAATGGTGCTTCCCATAGCGGCAGCTTCTCTCGCCAGCCTGTTTTAGTCGCTCTCATGCGTCTGTTCCTCGTCTCGGACTAATTCGATCACGTCCAAAATCCCGCAGTCAAGGGTTTCGCATATCTTTGTCAGTGTGTCCATGCTGATGTGTTTGCCCTTTCCCATGTTGGCGATCATGTTTGTGGTAAGACCGGCGGCAAGCCGCAAGTCCTCTTTCCTCATTTTCCGCTCCTTTAGGGTGCGCCAGAGCGGTTGGTAGCTGATGTGCATTGGTTTTCCTGCCTTTCTCCCAGTGCCGAGGTGGTTGACCTCATTATATCAAAATTCTTGCCATTTCACAAATATTTCTTGACTGCGCCGCCGTGTCCGTCTGGATTGTGCTTTTCCTTTCTGCGTTTTTACATCTATTTAGCCATGAGCTGCTTCATGCCCTGCGATTTTGCCCCCGGATTGTCATTACCATAGCCCTCCAAGAGGTTGATAACGCCCCAAATGCCAAGACCTGCGCCCAGTGCAATCACAAGGGTCTGCAACACGTCTACTGCCGAATTAAAAAATGTCATAGATTGACCTCACTTTCTGCCGCTTTGCGGCTCTTGAATTTTTGTGTTTGTATTTTTGTGCATGAAAAAAGCCGCCCTCATCAAAAAAGGCGGCTGCGCGGGCAATGCCCGCAAGGGAATAGGAAGTGCAAAGGTGGGAGCGCGTACCATGTAGCCGATGCTTACGGTCTTGATGGCGGTATCACCTCCCAAGTGGCGGTGCGGACGAGCTTGCCGCCCGCTTTAATGAGATCGAGAGCTTGCGCCCGCTGGCGTTCGCCGCCGCTTTGAAAACTCTCCAAAAGCTGCACGGCACCCCATACCGCAAGCCCTGCGGCAAGAGCGGTGATAAGCGTCTGCATGACTGCTTCCGGCGTTTTGCAGGCGTTCGTCACGGCGTCCTCCTTTCCGCGCCGCCCTGCTTGGCAAGGTAGGCGCTGTATGCGGTCAGAAAGCGGTCGATGGCTTCCTGCCGCTTTTGCTGCCGCTTCTCCGCAAGGGCGACCAGCTCCCGGATCGCCTGCGCAAGCTGCTGTTTTTCCCGCTTTTTTCGGATGCGTCTGTTCATTCCGTAACCTCCTGTAAATCCGCTGCGTCAATTTCGTAATAGTCAAAGACGGTATCCGGCTTGATGATTACCGGGCGTCGCTGCCGCTTCAAAAACTTCTCGATGTCAAAGGTGTTTTTCTTGTCGTAGTCCGAAAGGTATTTGTATTTCGGGTGCTTCGTGATGTCGTATTTGTCGGAGAAGAACGGGCGAACGCCCCGTAACTGCAAGATACATTTCCCGCCGTCCATCACGGCAATTTCGTCCTGGCTCATAAGCTCCTTTCCGAGCTTTTGATAGTTCAGCCCATGAGAAACGTCCCGTCCCCGGTTTTCGGAAGTGTTGAAGCTGTCAATCGTTTCTTTCCCCAAAACCTCGGAGATTTCTTTCAGCGTCGTTTTCTCCTTGCCGCCGAGGAAAAGGGTTGTGTCGCAATTCCCTATGATGGTGTCGGCGTGTTCCTTGTAGATGGCTTTTAGCTGGCTCTGCGCCTGCACCACAAGGCAAGCGGAGATTTCCCGGCTTCGCAGGACGCTGATTAGCCGTTCCAAATTGGGGATCGTGATGTTGGCTACCTCGTCCAGCAGACAGCGAACGTGGATAGGAAGTCTGCCGCCGTATTCGTCGTCGGCTTTGGTGCAGAGCAGGTTGAAAAGCTGCGATACGATCATCGCCGTTACAAAGTCAAAGGTGGGGTCGGTGTCGCTTGTGATGATGAACAGCGCGGTCTTTCTGTCGCCCAGCGTGTCAAGCTCCAATTCGTCGCTTTCCATCAGCTCCCGCAGCTCCCGAATGTCAAAAGGGGCTAACCTTGCACCGCAGGAAATGAGGATCGAGGAACGGGTCTTGCCCGCAGACAGCAGAAACTTTTTGTACTGCTTGACCGCAAAATGCTCCGGGTCTTTTTCCTCCAAGCGTTCAAACATGAGGTCAACGGGGCTTTGAAACTCGCTGTCATCCTCGCGGGCTTCGCTTGCGTTGATCATTTCAAGCAGCGTCGTAAAGTTTCGTTCTGCGTCCGGGGCTTCGTAGTGAATGTAGCCGATTAACGCACAGTACAGCAGCCGCTCGGCTTTCACCCAAAAATCCTCGCCGGACTTTTCGCCGCTGCCCTTGGTATTGGCAATCAGCGTGTTTACCAGCTTCAAAATATCCTTTTCGTCGCGTAGATAGGCGAAAGGATTGTATTTCATGCTCTTTTTGAAGTTAATGGTATTCAGCACCTTAATACGGTACGGCTCATAGACGAGCTTTCCGTTTTTTCTAACGGGCTTTCCGTCCTCGCCCAGCTTCGGACTGCCGCGCTCCAAAAGTTTGCCGCACTCAAGCAGGAGAGTACCTTTCGGGTCAGACACGAGATAGCTGCTGTGCATCTGCATCAGGTTGGGCTTGACGAAAAAGCGGGTTTTGCCGCTTCCGCTGCCGCCCACCACCAGCACGTTTTTGTTCCGTGCGTACTTCGGCTGCTTCGGGCGGCTGTTCATCATCAGCCGTTCCGTCTGTGTGAGCAGCACATTGTTTTCAAACACTGGGTCGATGTACGGGCGTATATCGTCGGCGCTGCCCCATCTCGCGCTGCCAAACTCTTTTCCCCGGCGATATTTCTTTGCATTTTTGCTTTTGACGTAAACAACAAGCCGGATCAGTGCCGCGCCCAAAACGCCCACAAGTAAATCTGCGGGGTGCAGGCTCGGCGCGAATGAGGAAAAGGCGGCAGCGAAACCGTCCCCAATGGAAAGCAGCTTGCCGGAGAGGTCAGCTCCCGGCGCAAGTCGCGCCGCCTGTGCCGCCTTGTCAAAGAGAAAGACAAAGAGCAGATAAGGGAGATTCAGAAGTATCAGCTTTTTCAGATTTATGCTTTTCATCGCTCAATGCCCCCTCTTGTCTGATTTTTCACCTTTTGGCGGTCAGCGTTGAGCTGCTTCGCCTTGTCCTTAAAGGCGGCTAACGCCTTGCGGATCGAGGGCTTTTGTTCCTGTGTCAGCTTCTTTGCGGAAAACTCCTGAAAGGCTGCGGTCAAAACGTCCGCGTCGCGCCCCTTGAAAAACACAAGGTAGCGGGGCGGGCTTTCCGTCGCGTCCTTTTTCAGCGCAAAGTCAACGCCGTATTTCTTTGCCGTACTCTCAAAGGCTTTGATATTGCTGTCAGTGATTTCGATGCTGCTTACGCCTGCGTTCTGCTTCATAAGCTGTTTTAGGGTCTGCTTGCCGTGGTGCTGCACTGGCTTATCCAACTGCTTTTTGATTTGTGAAAGCATGAAGCGAATGGATTTTTGCAGCATTTCGGCGGTGAGCTTGGTCGTCCTTATGGATAAGGCGATGACTTTTTCGTTGATTTCATCTTGCATTTACCGTCCTCCTTTCGCGGTGATATATGCTGCGCCGCTTTTGGGCACAAAAAATGGGCGTCCGCTGCCTGCGCCGCCCCGCTTAAATCCGCACCAGTAAGCCGTTCAAGTCCTCGGCGCGGACACCCGCAAGATACCAGTTGTCGCCGTACTCCATGCGGGTCGGCTTCCACTTGCCGCCTGTGAATACCTCCAAGCACTCGCCGCAATGTAGTCCGCCGTAGTAATCGGCAAGGTCAAAGCGGATGTCGTAACGGTCAGCGGTTTCGTCAAAAAACAATGCGCCCTGCTTCATAGTCTTGTCCTCCTTTGGTTTTACAGGCTTTCGCCCTCGTTGCAGGTGTAATCGGGTATGCCGCCTTTTGGCTTCGCCCATGCGCCGCTTGCCATGTCGTGGGCGACAAGGGCGGTATAGTAGCTGTCGATGGTAGACGGGGCGTTGAACAGCACCGCCCGCAGATACTGCTTGATATTGCGGATCTTCGTGGTGTTCTCCCGCATACAGTCAAGGACAAATTCAATATGGCTGCTCGTCAGCTTCAAAAACTTGCTTTTGACAAGCTCTGCCGGATAGTCGTCCCCGGCGATGCGGAGCGTCTTTCTCGCTGTGCATACCGTTTCCAGTATGAGGTCAACGATTTCGTCCAGTCGGTCTTTATCCATGTGCGGGTTCTGTATGAGAATGTCATACTCGATATTGTCCTTGATGATGTCCCGGTAAATCTCTATTGCGCTCTGCGTTTTCGCTTCCGTTCCTTTCCGATCCGGCTCTGCCGCGTCCTCTGTGAAAGGTGTTGGGTAAGGGGAAAGGATAGGAATGGAATGGGTATTTGATATATCCGTATTTGATTTTTCTTTTTTTGATAAATCAGTTCTTGATATATCTTTATTTAATTGCGTTGGATTTTCCGACGTCGGATTATCCGTCATCGGATTTTCCAACATCGGGTTTTCCAACTGCGGCTGCTCGTAGATGGTGTACTCGATTGCCGCCATTTTCCCTTTTTCGTCGCGCCCCTGCCGCCGGGTGATATATCCGGCTTTTTCAAGCTCCCATACGGCGGTACGGATCGCGTCAATACTTTCCCGGTTGATGTGGGACAGCCCCGCAAGGGTATAGTCCCAGTTGTCCGGCAGGGACAGCATTTGCGAAAGCAGCCCCTTTGCTTTCAAGGTCAAGCCCCTGTTGCGTAGATGGTGGTTGCTCATTACGGTATAGCCGCGGTTTCGTTCCACACGGAAAACTGCCATTGTCCATCACTCCTTTGCTGTGGTTTTGTTACGCAGTAGAAGCGCGTTTTTAAGGGAAAAGGTATAAACACCTTACCTCGTCAAAACCGCGCCCCAAAAACCGCTTGCTACAAGGCTTTTTCCTGCTCTACTGCGTAACATGGGGCATGAAAAAAGCGGCGTTTCTGTTCTCCCCGGCGGGGAGTGAGAAACGCCGCTTGTGCGGTACGCCTATGTTTTGGAAATAGCTTGTCCTATCGTTTTTTGATGATATGTTGTTCTTACGCAGTCGTACCATCGGCTGCCATGTTTTCCGTCAGGTCGGTGATGGCATCGCCTTTGGATGCAAAGCAGAGTGCATCGAACGGAAAACCTGCCGCAGCCTGCGCGTATACGCCTGCTGTATGGTCTACGAAATATGTCTCAAAGCCCGCCTCTTTAATTTGCTCCATGGTCATGTTGCGGGTAAGCTGATGAACGATGGTCGCAATCATCTCTAAATGTCCGATTTCTTCCGTGCCGACATCCGTAAGGATTCCGGCAACGCTGCGGTACGGCATGCTGTAACGCTGGGAAAGATAGCGAAGCGAGGCACCGAGTTCACCGTCCGGACCACCATACTGGCTTATGATGAACTTCGCCAGTGCCGGGTTCGGATTTTTGATGTTTACAGGATACTGAAGTCTTTTTTCGTAATTCCACATGCTATGCCTCCACTTCCCAAGGCCACGGGCCCTGTGTCCAAGTCCAGCCCTTTGAGGTGTCGACACCGTAGAAGGTCAAAGGACCGTAGTTTTTTTCGTATTCGTCGCGATATTGCATATACATTGCCTGATTGTCGCGGAAAAAGTCAAGCGCCATCCGGTTTGTCGGGTGGGAGTCAAGGAAGAGCGCGGTGTCGTAAAGCGCGAAGCCAACAGCCTCAACCTTATTGAATAATTCCTGTCTATCCATTACATTCTTCCTCCTTTGCTGCGCTCGCTCAAAATGGTTCTGCCCTCAAACGGGAGGTCAAGCTCAGGGAAAATCGTTCCGCGCGAAAGACCTTTTTCTGCGGAATAAGTGGTTTTCCACTGCTGCATCGGTGTATATGACATGGCAATCGGAAGACTGCCCAAATACATCGCATCGAAGCCGGAGGCGTTTGTTCCCGGCCGATTATTACCACCGGAGCCGCTTGTGCCGCCCTGATTGCCCGCGCCGCCGCCGCCGGGCATCTCCGGATTCGGACTCGGATTCGGATTCTGAGGCGGTTTTACAGGATTTGACGGTACGGTATCGCACCTTCCTCCCATCGTTATGGGCATGCCTATATAAGGATCTTTAATCAAAATAAATACCCCTTTCCTATTGATCTATGCTTTATTTTATGCATGACACACAGGAAGTGTGAAAAAATGATGAAGACAGGCATATATCGGCATAAAAGACTGGAAATCGGCATTTGTATGCGGTAGAATAGGGATATAAGAGATAAATTAGCGGCATTTTAACGTATAATTGATATATTATGTATTGGGGGAGTTGTGTAATGGGAAGTGATATGAAAAAAAAACGGAAGCAGACAGAGGAACAAATCAATACACAGCGGCTTTTGTCGGAGCGGAAACAGCTGGTCGCTTCACACAAGAGGGACATGCTTCTTTGCGTGGGTATTTTTGCGATAGCGACATTGGCATCATTCTTTTTCAAGAACATGGCATCAGACCCGTCGCTTAACATCGCAATGCTCTATACGCTTGGTGTTTTTGTAATTACACGATACACAAACGGCTATGTGTACGGCATGCTCTTTGCGATAATGAGCGTTCTGTCCGTAAACTTTTTTTTCACCTACCCGTATCAGGACTTCAACTTCTCGATTGAAGGATATCAGGTAACATTCCTGGGCATGTTCGCCATTGCGATTATCACATCCGCAATGAGCAGCAACATGAAAGAGCAGGCAGAGCAGCTTGCGGAACAAGAAAAAGAGCTCATGGAAGCGCAGAAGGAAAAAATGCGCGCAAACCTTTTGAGGGCCGTTTCGCACGATTTGCGAACGCCGCTTACGGGAATTATCGGAAACAGCTCGTCCTATTTGGAAATGGGTGACAGACTCACGGACGAGGAAAAAAGAGCTCTTGTAACTTACATAAACAACGACGCAAACTGGCTTTTGAACATGGTTGAAAATCTGCTGTCGGTAACCCGTATCAACAATGAGACTGCCTCCGTTGCAAAGTCGCTTGAACCCGTTGACGAGGTGGCATCTGCGGCGGTAATACACTTTAGGAAGCGTTTTCCGGATGCAGAAGTGCATGTAACGGTACCGGATAATGTAGTCATGGTAATGATGGATGCAATGCTGATTCAGCAGGTAATTATTAATATCCTGCAGAATGCACAGATGCACGCAAAGAGCACAAAACCGCTGGAGCTTACCATCGACGAAGATGAGGAAAAAGTTTTTTTCCATATCAGAGATTACGGAGTCGGCATAGACGAACACAGACTTGAGACGATTTTCGACGGTGAGGGATATCGTTCGGAAAAGGCCAAGACGGACGGCTACAAGGGCATGGGAATCGGGCTTTCAATATGCAAGACAATTGTTACGGCTCACGGCGGCAGGATTATCGCCGTAAACCATAGGGACGGAGCGGAATTTTGCTTTTCATTGCCAAAAGAGAAGGAGGACTAGACAATGTATCAGAAAATCTCAATTTTAATGATAGAGGACGAAAAAAGCATTTGCGATTTTATCAGCAAAACGCTGAATTCACATCAATATAAGGTCAACGCGGCACACAACGGAAAAGATGGACTCACGATGATTACATCCTCGCTTCCTGATTTGGTTTTGCTGGATTTGGGGCTTCCGGACATGGACGGCCTCGAAGTCATAAAGAAAACAAGAGAGTGGTCAAGTCTTCCGATTATCGTTATTTCGGCAAGAACACAGGAAAAAGAAAAAGTCGCCGCGCTTGATGCCGGTGCCGATGACTATATTACCAAGCCTTTTGGAACTTTCGAACTCCTTGCGCGGATCCGCACAGCAATCCGGCACAACAACAGGCTCACAGACGACACAATGAACAACAACCGGCCGTATTCGGCGGGCGGGCTTGTCATCGACTTTGAAAAGCGGATTGTAAGCCTCGAGGGAGAAGAGATTCATTTCACGAGAGTGGAATATAAAATCGTATCGCTGCTTGCCAAAAATTCAGGTAAGGTTATGACCTACGACACGCTGATTAACGAAGTCTGGGGGCCGTATGCGGACGACAACAACAGAATCCTTCGGGTAAATATGGCAAATATACGCCGTAAGATCGAAAAAAACCCGGGGGAACCGAAATATATCTTTACGGAGCTGGGCGTAGGCTACCGTATGCTTGAAGATGAAACCTTATCCATTTAACGAAAGAACGACAGGACGAAATGCAGAAAAACAGAAATACAGAAAAAAACCAGGAATGCTGCGGTCTTTTGGGGCGCAGCTTAAAACATAGCTTCAGCCCTGAAATTCACCGTAGAATCGGAGAACTTACAGGCAGGCCCTATGAATATAAATTATACGAAAAAGAACCGGAAGAAGTCGAAAACTTCCTCCGAAACGGCGAATGGGACGGACTGAATGTCACAATACCATATAAGGAAACGGTCATGGCTTACTGCGATGAGCTTTCGGAAGAGGCACGCGCAATCGGAGCGGTGAATACGCTTGTTCGCCGAGACGGCAAAATCGTCGGTTACAATACAGATTATACAGGCTTCCGAAAGAGCCTGGAACAGAACAGCGTGGCGGTGCGCGGCGCACGAACCATGGTGCTCGGGAGCGGCGGAGCCTCCAAGGCTGTCTGCCGCGTTCTTGAGGATATGGGGGCTGCAAGTGTTAAACTTGTGAGCCGGAGCGGAAAAATCAATTATGAAAATCTGAACCGGCATAAGGATGCCGAGATTTTGGTTAATACAACGCCGGTCGGTATGTACCCTAATACAGGGCAGGCCGCTGTGTTTCCGGGAACTTTCCCGAACTTGAAGTGGGCGGTGGATGTTATCTATAATCCATTGCGGACGAATTTTTTATGTCAGGCTAAGAAAGCCGGTATCAATTATATGTCAGGGCTTGCGATGCTGGTTCTTCAGGCACTGGCTGCTGCAGAAATCTTTTGGGATGAAACAATCAGTGCTTCGGTTGGAAGACAGATTGAACGCGAGCTCACCGCGGAAAAAGAGAACATTGTGCTGATTGGCATGCCCGGAGTCGGCAAAACGACGACCGGAATCGCTTTGGCATCAGAACTGGGACGCCCGTTTTATGACATAGATGAAATGATTGTGTCGATGGCAGGAAAGAGCATTCCCGAAATCTTTACAGAAGATGGAGAAGACGCTTTCCGCCAGGCGGAATCAGAAGCTGCAAGGGAACTCTCCAAGGTTACAGGTGCGGTAATCGCCTGTGGTGGTGGAGTAGTCAATCGCGAAGAAAATTATTATACTCTGGCGGAAAACGGACATATTGTTTTTTTGAACAGAGACATCAGCCTTCTTCCCACGGACGGCAGGCCTGTCAGTCAGGCAGTGCCGCCGGAAAGACTGTACCGCATCAGGCTTCCTTTATACAGAAGCTGGTGTGATGACGAAATTGAAATCACAGGGAACTCCCCTGAGGAAACTGCTGCACATATCATGGATATGCTGCAAGGGGTTTAATGGTTACAAATATAAACGTAAATCCCGTCTCGTTTTGAGATGGGATTTTTCTAAGCGGGATGTTCGAAATTTACTGTATTTACTGCATACTTATCTGTCGGAGACTCCAGGCGGAATGTTTGGGAATATCGGTTCACCGCAATACATATACACGTATTTGATGGTATAAAGATCGACGATTGCAACATTGCCGTTGGAAATATCCTGAAGCAGCACATAGTTGTTGCCGACGCCGACGAGGAAACCGTAGCGGTCTTCCGTCGAGTCGGAGCCAATCATCTGCTCTACACGCATATAGCGGCCAATCTGCGTATGCAGGAATCCGTTCATATACTGAATGGATTCATAGTCAATCGTCTGTTCGTACTCCGGCGGCATCAACGGACTGCTTGGCACGGCGAAGATCGGGGTCTGTTGACCGCTGTTTTCCAAAGAATTGACATAATCGGTCATGTTCTGGTAAATCAACGGAACGGAAGTAGTGTTCGACTGAAAGGCAGCATTTGGATTTATGTACGAAGGCGATGTACTGCCTGCCTGCGGGCGAAACCATACGCCGCTGTCGTTTGCCATGTTGTTTGTTGTGGTGCTTTGCATATCCGCTGAAGGAATCGTCTCCTGCGGGTCTGTGACAGCTTCGGAAACTGCCGGGGAAACCGCCATGTCTTCAAACTCGATTTTATCTCCGATCTGTACCTGACCTTTGCGAATCATCGTTGGTGTAATCACGTTATTGCATGGTGTCATAGAAATCCTCCTGAAAATTTAAGTTTCTGCGTACCGTTCTGTCGGTATGTAAAAACAGTGATTGCCGACGCGGTTGTGGATGACGCCGACCCTTGTAGGAAAGTAGTTCGGACAGGAATCACTGTAAGGATTGAAGAAAAACAGCGATTCGTCGACGCCCGCCAGCCTGCCGCCGGCCAGTGCCCAGTCTACGATGTCATAGTGCTCCTGCGAGGGCGTCATGTTGTAGACGTTCTGTGCGTTATATCTGCCGCCGACGGTCTCCTGCATGCATACAAATTGACCCGGCTGTGTGATAATCGCACGCACATCGCCGCCGTTATTGACCCGCGAAAATTCACCCACGTTGATGGTCGCGCGATTCATGATGACCGTGGCGACCGCCTGCATTCCCGCGGTTCCTTCTCCGCCCGCCTCACACTGTATCAATCTCGCGAATAATTCCCTGGTATCCAGTCCCATATCTATCTCCCATCTGCCTATAGACTCAACTTATCTTATGCGGAACAGTTTGCGGATGTGCATGGAAAATCTATGAATCAAAATTTTTTTTGTATAGAACAGATTAGCCGCAAGATGCTCTTGTAGGAAAGCGTTGACATAAAAATCATGGAAAAATCAAAAAAATTAAAAAAAAACTTTCATTTTCCCACCCTTTTTGGCAAAAAGGGTGGGGCTTTTTTGTGTGAAAAAGAGTAAAATCTCAGACAAGAATATGCCAAGCGAGGCGTGGCAGAACAAAAAAGTATTTTGCGAAAGGAGGATTTGCTGTATGCAATACGGTTTGAGTGTAAAGTGGCATAATTCTTGCAACAGACAGACCGTCGTAGCTCTGTATTTTTTGCGCGCCCCAAAAATCCATACGTTAAAAAAAGCAGGCTTTTTTTGTCCGATTACACGCGGATAAAAGGAGTCTTTTTTGTCATGATTTATGACTGGAAAGGAGGAATAGAAATATGAAAGCACGAAAGAAATTCTTTACCATGTTTCTGTCGATGCTTTTGGTGTTCACCATGATGCCGTTGTCGGCCATACCGGTCACCGCGGCAGACAGCACAGATCCGCCGCCCGCGGCACTTGATCAAACGAAGCCCGTGGACGAAACACTGACAGAAACCGATATCCAAACGGAAACGGAGAGTACGACCACACCGGAGCCTCCGCCTGCGTCGGAGACACAGAAACCCCCGGCGACACCGGAGCCTGACCCCGGCGTCACCGCCACGGGGGAGATGACCGCATCGCAGCCGGCTATGATGGCGGCGACGGGAGATGCCTGCATCAAGGTGATCATGGACAACGGGCAGTCGCTCAATCTGTACCCCGGTGACGTCATCAGGAAGGATGGCAGCGGCGGTTACTACACAGAATCCGAGCCCCGCATTCCCGGTATCTATGTGGCATACCTGACGAAAACTAACATGTACCAGTGGACGCTGATACTTAACGGTTTTAACGGGCAGTCCATCACCTATGTACCGGGAAACAAGCACGCCAATTCTGTCGTCATTTCGCTGAATGGCACTAACGTGCTTGCCCCCAAGGACGGATACGCTGTGGATGCCAACCAGCACAACTACCGGGCCATTTCCTGCGGTAAGGAGACCGATAACGGCGGCATACCGCTAGGACTGTCGTTCATCATAGAAGGCAGCGGTTCGCTGGACATTAACGCCAATGACAATGTAAGCGCGTACCAGATGCTGACCGCCCAGTGTATCTTTACCAAAGGCCTGACCATTAGGGGAGATGCAAAGGTATCGATCGATCTGAAGCTGCCCAGCTATGAAAGCGATGGTTCTCATACGATCTTTACGAGCGATCTCTATGTGTTCGATAACGCCAGCCTGGACATCAAGAGCTACAATGTCGGTGAAGTCGTGAGGGCGTCTGCTCACGATAAGGGCGGAAAATCTTTCATTAGCATTGATACCACCGGTACCGTGAATATCGAGTTCGGGTGCGATGGTCTGGAGAGTACTTACCCGCGTGTTTTCTGCGGCTATCCCAATTCCGAAATCTGCGTTTACTCGATAGATAATGTGGGGTATATGAGTATCGCCCGCAAGGGCTCCCGCACCGACAACTACAATGAACCCGAAGATTTTAAATTTATTGCGAACCCCAAAATCACCGTGAGCGAGGACGTTACCGTAAAGACATTCACGTCTGACCACATCAAGCGGATCCAGTATTTCCCCAAACTCGCCGCCGCCGTTAGGGTGCAGCTTTTTGACGGAAGGATCCAGGACGGTAAGTTTAAGCCCTATGATGAGCTGTGGGGGCCGTTGAAAGACGGGGCTGTCGACATCACCATTACCGCCCCGGAAAGCAAGGTTCCCTTTAAGAAGTGGGTGGCGATGGCGGAAAGCCTCACCGCCGAGGATCCCGGTGAGAATCTTCCCGTTAACGGTCAGCCCGTTTCCAACGAAACGGTCACGCTGCATATTACCGGTGCAGGCAGATACCTGATACTGGCGAAGTACGATCCCTTTGGCGGCACCCCTACATGGACAAAAGGGTACAGTCCCGCTGCCAACTGCACCACCGGTACGGTCTCCTGGACAGCGCCGGATTCCTTAAAGGGCATAAAGGGCATGCTCATTCCCGCAACCTTCCAGCTTTCCGGCAGTTCGCCGGTGGCGGCAAAGGATAATTCCGGGAATGATATCAAGGATGTTGTTTCCGGTAGAAGCGTCTTCGCAAAGCAGTCGGGCAGCGGCATCACCTATGCCCTCCCGGATACGGACGCGAAGCGCATTGCCTTGAATTTCGACGGCAGATGGCATTTCAGCGAGCCCTTTGTTCCCGATCTCGATGATTTGACGCTCCCGCCCGCGCCGCAGCTGGTCTCGCTGAACTGCAGCGACGGGCAAACCCCGCTGGCACCCCGCGAAACCGTCTGTTATCCGTTTGCCAGGGGGCTGATCGTGAAGGCGACCAACTTCGACTACGACAAGTACGAGATGTACTATACCTTTAATAAAAGCGGCAGCGGCGGCAACGACCCCGGCGAACCGATCGGAACCTCGCCGCGTGCGAACAACGGCGTCATCGTGCTGAAGGATAGTGAGACCTGGCTCGGTGTGACCCATTTGAGGGTGCGGTTCAAATCCAAGGCGACCGGCGCATGGAGCCCGACGACGAAGATTCTTTTGCAGAAGATTTCGGAAAGCCAAAACCAGCTTTACGAGGTGACCTTTGCCCCCGAAGGGAATTACACCCAAAGTGGGAGCACCGTCACCATCACGGACTCCATCACGGCCACTGTCACCAAGGTAAAACCTGACGAGTGGCCCATCAATGCGGAGCTGGTGTACAGCACACAACCCAAAACCGCTGCGGCTAGCTTCTTTAAGCCCTATACCGGGGCTGTTTCCATTGACAGTGCCGGGGCTTTCCGGGTCGGCGTGCGGGTGCCTGACCCCCAAAGCAGCAGTGACGAGTATTCCGTCATCCGCAAGGGAAAATTTTCCATCAAGCTGGACCCGACAAATATCCAGTACACCCTTACGGTAGTAGACGGAAGGGCCTATCGGCCCGGCGGCAGTGAGTATTCAACCAACGACACAGGCAGCGCAAGGACTTACAGTATAAGAGGCAACGAGCTGGTGGAGATCAGGGCCAATAAGCCCGCCAGCGGAAAGGCGTTCGAGAACTGGAGTTTAAGTAATGTGGACGTGGCTGACCCTTACAATCCCACTACCACCCTCACCATGCCAACACACAACAATGCAAGGGTGACGGCCAATATCAATGGAAACCCACTCATTACGGGTGCAACAAAGTTAAAAATGACCCCGGAGAATGGACCCCTTGGCGCGCTGAAATTTTTCACCAATACCTTTGGCAGCCGCCGGATGTTGACCTATGACTGGTATGATGATATCAACCAAAAGCTGGGGCCGGATGATGATTTTGAGTCCGGGAAATGCTACACCGCGCAGGTGAAGGTCAAATCCGTGGAGGGGGCTAAATTTGACAGCTCCGACAAGCTTTCTATGGGGCTCAATCATGATAGGGGGACGCAGGATATCCCCTTCACCCGTGAAAGCGACAAACTCCTTAGCGCAGCGATCCGCCTGCTCACCAAGCCGGTGCTGACGATGGAGCTTACTCCCGGCGACGCCCTGCCAACGGCGGCAGAGCTGAACGAGCAGCTGCCGGTGGGCTACACCGTCACGACGCTGACATGGGCGGACAACGCTGCGGCGGTTCCCGACGGCGCCACGGAAATGACCCTCACCGAGCTGAAGATCAGCGGCGCGGAGAGCCGCTGCCAGATCACCGGGGGAGCTGTCGTGATCGACGGAACGGCGTACCCTGTCAGCAAAAGCTATTTCAATACGCTCACGCTGACGAACGTCAAGGTGCCAGTGAAGGCAAAAGGCGTGGAGGTGAGCGGGACGGTGACCAGCTACGGCAGCGACAGCGAGAATGTCACCGTGCAGCTCATTGAGACAGATCTTACCGAACCGGCGTATGAAGTCATCGTGAGCGGCAACAGCGCGAACTACTCCTTCCCCACCGTTCCCGCCGGAACGTATACCCTGAAGGTGATGAAGAAAGGTCATGCGCCATTCACCAAGGAGATCACGATAGGCGACAGTAATGTTACCGAGAATGTGACGATCTATCTTATCGGGGATGTGAATGGAGATGGGGCAATAACGGCAGACGACCTAACGGCACTTGCCCGTCATGTTGCCAAAATCTCTATCATCACAGATACAGCAGCACTTGCCCGTTGTGACGTTACAAAAGACGGCAGCGTAACAGCAGATGACCTTACCATGCTCGCTCGCTACGTCGCAAAAATAATTAGCAGTTTTGCTTAAAAAAATATATAGGAGGAAATTACAAATGAAAAGAATTTTTGCATTTGTCCTTAGCTTGATGATGGTTTTCACCTCGATGGGAACCGTGGCATTTGCAGCCGGAGGCGCGACAAATGTCAGCTTCACGGTTGATAAAACAACCGCCGCCGTAGGTGATACCATTAGTGTCACTCTTTCCAATGGCGCTATGACCATAGAATCTTTTACGTGCGGTTTCACCTTCGATAAAGAAAAATTGGAATGCACGTCTATATCTGGGCCTGACAGCTCCAAGCCGCATATATTCAAAATTTATGATAAAGATGGCGAATACACTAAAGCTACTGCTACATCTAGTACCGAGGACTCTAATAAGGCAGGCACAGTCGGAATTGCATTTGCCGGAACTGCTGATGTACAATATAAAGAAGGTGTTCTTCTCACCGCTACTTTCAGAGTTAAAGCGGACGGCGATGCGGCTTTCACTCTTTATGAGGACACTGGTGGAACCGATCGGTTCAAGAGCGACTCTATCGCAACCAAAACCGTCAAGATTTCCAAGGCGCCTATCACCAGCGTTTCTGCCACTGTGAATCAGCCTGTGAAGGGTCATCCACTGGACACCAGTGTAAATGTGTACGGCGCGACGACCTACACCGCTGAGGTAATGTGGAAAGATGCTGAGGAAAACATGACTGCCACCGGAGACGCAAAGCCGGGGAAGATCTATACCGCGCTCATCACCCTGACAGCGAAAGAGGGCGAGGCCTTCGCTTCGTCATTGAACAACACAACGACGCCCGGCGGTTATACGATCGAGTGGCTCAACTCTACCGAACTGCTGTTGAGCAAGAGGTTCGATAGAACGAATGTGAAGGAAGCAACTGGCATTGCCATCGATAATACCACGCTGACGGTGGCCGTGCCCAAGGCAGAGCCTAACATGGAGCAGAAGGCCGAGCTGCCTCTCACCGCAAAAGTCAACTATGACGACGGCACTGATGAAACTGTGGATGCTACTTGGTCGTTCGTCGATCCCAAGCCCGAAGGCGTGGACATTGAAGAGGGCGGCAAGCTGACTGTTACCAACAAGGCGGCAGACGGCACAGTTAAAGTGAAGGCCGCTTATAACGGCATGACCACTACCGCGACTGTGACCATCACTAAGGAAACCCTGAAGCCGAGCGCCATCGTTGCCACGGCTCCTACCACAGGAACCAACATCACCATACCAAACGGCGGCAAGAACACCAGCGACAATTGCGGCTACACGGTCTATGACCAGTACGGCGCCGAAATGACCGGAATCGGCGTGACTTGGAAAATGGAACCCGCAACCTTTACGGGTGTGAGCCTTACCTCCACCGGCGGCATTTCCGTGGAAAATAATGCTACGAAGGGCACAGTGAAGCTGCACGCCGAGAGTGGTGGGGTGAAATCCAATGAGATCACCTTCAACATCGCACGCGCTGCCAGTGTGCCGACTTTGTTGACCATTGAGGGTTCTGTAGATAGCGTGAATGTTCCTACGGTGACTAAACTCGGCACAACGGAGTGTGCGTATGCGGCCTATGATGCCATAGTGAAGGATCAGTACGGTGAAGCAATGACCGGGCAGACGATCGAATGGAGCTTCACCGCCAAGCCTGGTGTGACCTTCAACAACGGTCAGCTGACTGTTACGAACACGGCAGATGCTGGCACTGTGACCATTACGGCCAAGTCCGGCACTTTCAACGCTACCAAGACTGTGACCATCAACAAGGCGGTGCCAAAGGAAACCTTTGTGAGGATCACCGCACAGGACAACGAGCCTCCTGTTACCACCATTATCTGCACCGGCAGCCAGCGGTCGGAGGACTACACAGCCACAGTCTATGACCAGTACGGCGTAGAGAAGCAGGACGATGTAAATTGGAGTCTTGCCCCTGCTGCGTACTCCGGCGTGAGCTATGAGATCTCTGAAACCAACGGTAATATCGTGACCCTTAAGGTTGCCCCTAACACTGCCGCAGGCAGTTTCAAGCTGGTGGCTACCAGCCAAACCGTTACCACAGTCAAGGGTGAACTGGAAATCAAAGTGCAGAAAAAGAACGATGTCAGCGGTAAGATCAACTTCAATGGCGGCTCGCTGACCTATAATGGCGAGGGACAGGAGTACGAGGCTGCTGAGCTTGACAACTCTGTTACTGCCGGTACAGGTGGAGCGTGGACTTACACCTATGCCGTCAAATCCGGTGCTACCGGCATGCTGGATGCAGCAACAGGTCTGCCTAAGATCGTGGGCACCTACACTGTAACAGCCACCTACGAGGACAGCAGCAACATCGGCAGCAAGTCTGCTACATTGAACATTACGCCTAAAACGGTGGACATTCCTGCCCCTGACACCACGGTGTACACCTATGATGGAACCGCCAAGACCTATAAAATTTCCGCTAGCGCGGACTACACTGTGAATAACGCGACACAGACCAACGCCAACGAGGCAGGCTACCTTGTCACCGTTGCGCTGAAGGATGAAATTAACACCATTTGGGCGGACGGCAATACTCTTGTTAAGCATTATACCTTCAAGATCATGAAGGCCACCCCTACCGGTGAACCTGCATACACGAAGATTACCGCGGCCGGCAAGACTCTTGCAGAAGCAGCACTTGCAATCGGTACAATAACTCCGTCAGGAACAATTAAGTGGGTCGAGGTTGATGGAACAACTGTGTTGCCAGATACAACCCCGGTTGCAAAGAATAAAGCATACAATTGGCTTTTCACCCCTGCGGATACTGCAAACTATAAAATACGCTGACAGGAAGTCTGACTCCGTATTACGTAGCATCCTCCGGCGGCAGCCATGTTTCGAAAGTACAGAAGCCGGAGATCACCATCATCGGCTCCGGTAAGGCAGACCTCAGTGCGGACGGCAGAACGGCGACCATCACCGCGGCTGCCGGACACGAACTGGTATCCGTAGTCTTAAACGGTAAGGAAATGGGTAAGATCGAGAAACTCACAGGTCTGAAGACCGGTGACAAGGCGACTATCACTTTCCGGGCTAAGACAGACGGAAAGGCAGAAATGGATAAGATAATCGCGCAAAAGGCTTCCAAGCTGACGCTGATGGCGCGCTCCAAAAAGACCGCGAAGCTGAACATCAAAGTTGTTGTGAAGGGCGACCTCAAGGCAATCACAGACGCGGGCTATACCATAAAATACAAATTCTACAGAAGCACGAAAAAATCCGCAGGCTACAAGGCAGTGCTGACCAAAAAAGCACCGACCTATTACAACACCTACGGCAAGAAAGGCACGATGTACTACTACAAAGCCAGAGTCATGATCTATGACAAGGATGGCAATTTCGTAGCACAGACCGCGCTGAAGCAGTGCAAATATGCGAACAGACTCTGGACCAAATAGGAAAAGAGTTTTGTAACCCAAAATAACTCAAACCGATTTGAAGGCAAATTCAAATCAATCCGCGCAAGGCAGCCGATCTTGATATGCCCCCTGTCAAGTAGACAGGTCAAATATCTAAAAATTTCTTTATTAAA
>ENA-ORSL01001391-ORSL01001391.1-human-gut-metagenome-genome-assembly--contig:-NODE-1391-length-20589-cov-3.038083_pt1 | contig 20589 bp, 24 predicted proteins | sample MGYA00242190_ERZ509157 | MGnify/ENA primary metagenome ERZ509157 (study PRJEB26280, sample SAMEA2338664) | human gut metagenome | biome: human gut; feature: human-associated habitat; material: faeces...
ACGTGCATTCATTCTACACACCGATGAAAGAAGCGCTTGATGCAGCGGGATTTAACCCTGACGACGAAAATCATTGGCTTATCAGCTGTGGTGATAACTTCGACCGAGGCAACGAATCTGTAGAAGTATTGCGATATTTGCGTCAGCTTCAGCGAAAAATCTTAATTAAAGGGAATCATGAGTGGCTTCTGGAAGAGGGTTGTTCCCGAGGTTATCCGGAACTACATGATTATAGCAACGGAACTGTGAAAACCATCAAACAACTCGGGCACGGCGACTCGTTCGAGGCACGAGCTGACTATGCGTGGAATAGGGTTCGCTCTTTAATTAAAGATATGTGTTTCTTCTACGAGACACAGAAGTATATATTTTGCCACAGTTGGATTCCCGACGGAACAGAGTGGCGCTATGCGAGTGAGCGAGAATGGAACCAAGCGATGTGGCTTAACCCTTTCGAAAGAGCTGATCGAGATCGTAATCGAGGTTTGAATAAGGTAATCGTACATGGGCATTGGCATGCAAGTGCAGGTTGGGCTGGCCGAGAAGGTACGCCTGAATTCGGCGAAGGCGCCTGTTTTGAGCCATTTTATGGCGAGGGGCACATAGCCATTGATGCCTGTACGGTTCATACGCACAAGGTGAATTGTTTAGTGCTTGAGGACGAATGGCTTGCGCAATCTCAATAATACGTGAATTTACCGACGTATTTTAGAAGTTATTTCTAACCATTTCGCTATTAGCAGATGGGAATTTTAGAGCCCATATATATCACAAACATAATCAAGACAAGGCTTGACAAGCCTGGCATAGGTCGGTAAATAAATTTATTAAGGAGAGATTCGTTATGAACAATCGAATGAGGAAGAGTATCCGTGCGCTATTGGATGAGCTGAGAGAGGTGATTGGAGATGCAGACGAAGATGCTGTTCAGGCTGCGCAAAGGATTCTGGAAGAGCTGGCTCTGATTTTAGAAGAAAATCAGGACATTCTGGACAATTATCCCGAGGGACTTCAAGACTCAGAGCGTGTTCAGGCGCAGATTGAAGCACAAAACGTCATGGAAGAATCGCTCGGAAACTTGAGCAGCTATATGGAAGAGGGGAGCGATTATGACGTTGAAGATGCGTTGATGGAGATCGACGAATTTGAAGAGGCTGTAGAATATTGATGTAGTACAATGGTTATTAGGAGGTGATTTAAAGTGTTAACGAGAGCAGAGGCGCTTTCACGTGTAGAAGATTCACTTCGGGAAAGGGTGAAAAACAGAAATCCGCATATTGTAGATTATTTGGAAGCATCGCTCGCAAACCCTAATATTAGTCCGGGTTCCATCCGGACTTATCTTGGGGCGATCTTGGGTTTTGACGATTTTCTCAGAGGCAGTTCATCACACGGGATTGTGTTGACTACTGGGGACGAGATCGTAAGATACTTTCAAGATCTACAGTCAAAGAAAGACGATCAAGGAAAAAGCGTTCAGCTGTCATACGCTCGGTTGTCGAGTATATGGTGCGCACTGAACAGCTTTTTTAATTTTCTGGTAGAACGCAAAATCAGACAGGACAATCCCGTTAAAGTGATTAAGAAACCTTCGCAGGCTAAAGATAAGCCAAAGCGGTATTTCTTTACGCCTGACGAGCTTAAACTGCTGATGGCTACATCAAAAAAGCAAATCGATGAGCAAACAGCGCCGAGAAAATGGGCGGGAGCAATTCGCAACCATGCGATCCTGACATTGCTTTGCTATGCCGGTATGAGAATTCAGGCGGCTCTAAATATCGATATTGTCGACATCGATTGGGAGAGCCGAACAATTCAGATTGCTGAGAAGCGCGACCATCAGTACACGTATTATATGACAAAGGATGTATATCAGGCCTTGAAGGCGTGGGCTGATGTGCGGCATATTTTAGCTCGTGAGTGGATTGATACGCCCGCTTTGTTTTTAGGACAGACAGGTAAAAGATTGCCATCACAGACGTTCTCTCTATGGCTACAGAAACTTGAGGTGTGTTTGGTGAGCGGGAAGCATCTTGCCCCACATAAACTGCGAGCGAGTTTTGCGACCAATATGCTAGAGACGACCAAAGATATCCATATGGTAAAAGAGATGATGCACCATAGTTCCATTGCTACGACGCAACTATACATTCCAACACATCGAGATGCAGACCGGCGCGCGGCAGAAATTATGGAAGATCTGCTGGGGGCAGAAGATGACGATACATGTAAGAATAATGTAAGTTGAGACTTCGGGGCTTGTAAAATTAAATAAACTGTGTTATAAATAATAAGGCGAGAATCATTCTCGTCTTATTCTGCGTTTGGAGTGTCCATAGTCCAAAAGGGAAACTGAAGGGGTGAAGTTGTATGTTTAGTGAATTGACAAAACGACGGTTTATGGACGAAAAGCATGACTATAGAATTCAAGCTATCTTTAATTTTACAAGCATCTTTGAAGAAAAATCAGGCCGAGATATTGGACAGTGCCCCGAGTCCGAACTGCGGGAGCTTCTTGGGCGCTTTTTCTCTTCAAGCTTTGAGCATCGTACAGATCTGAATGAATTGTGCCAGCTTTTTGATGAGTATTTGGTTTGGTACAAGGAACATAACCCTGATGCACCGGCTACTGGAAGTTGCGATTTGCAGATTTGGCAATTCTTTAATCCTGAGTTTGAAATTAAGGATGAAAAGAATTTCTTCTTTAGCGCAGCTGATCTCTACAATATCGGCTTAACTCTTGATGCTCGACTTAAATATGTCCTGTATGCTATGTATGAGGGCATTAGAGGCGATGACGGAAAAGATATCTTGACTCTTAGCATCCGCGATGTGGATGGAAACAATCAGAAAGTACGCACATCTCGAGGCGCAGTGCTGGTCTCTTCGAAAATGATATCGGTTATTTTGGATGCCTATGATTCGAAGATTACGTTATACCGTCAGCAAATGCATTCAACAAATATCAGTGCTATAGATATGGAGAAAATCATTCGTTTCAGGTCACAACCTGAAGCAATGACACCAGCAGCCATTAAAGCAGCAATGCGCACGTTACTCAATAGCATAAGGGAAGCTTGTGGATTCCCGCTATTAACCGTTAACAACGTGGTTATGTCCGGATTTATTTCAGACATAGCAGCATTATATGATCTGAGTGATCCTAATACAGCGGTACGTCCAGCTTTGAATGATCCTCAGATTATAAAGCTGGCGAAAAACTATGGTATTGCGTTGGAAAGTTTCGCGCAACGAACGCGAAGAGCTGGAATCATAGAAGATTTCTTGGCTGCGTATCGAGACAAAGTTATTGCCAATAAATCGGATAAAAAATTCGACGATATTTAATTAAGAAAAGTAGATTGGATATATTTTCCAGTCTGCTTTTTTTGTTTTGTTCTATTGACAAAACCACAAAGAGAGAGTAGAATACTATCAACGGATAATCGAACACACGTTTTGTGTGCAGGGAGGTTTTAGACATGCAGCATATAACGCATACATCTGGACAGGCAAACAGCTTGGTGACAAGCGATGTTATCAATCAGGTACTGCAGCATATTGACAAGTCGGTTAGCGTACATATCGTGTGGGACATTCCGGGTATGGCAGGGGGAGAGACCACTATCCTTCATCCTGTTGCCGAACATGACGCGAGCTCTAGGCGCTTTGCAATTGCTGATGCTGGCGATGTTGAATCGTCATTCTCTATTTGCTACGGAACACCAGAACTAATGATCGAGGAGAACGATAGCCCTGGTTGTCATAGTGTTGGTCTACTGGCTGATGCAATGGAATGTTGGTTAATCTGCGAGTTCTAAAAAAACTTCAGATTTTTTTGTTTATACCTATTGACAAATACAATAAATTATGGTAGTATAAAAACAACGAAAGAGAAAGAGAGCTCCGGGAGATAAACTCTCGGAGGTTCGTTTTCGCCAAAACGTAATCAACGATTTTGAAAGTGATATTCAGGATAAATCGTTGATTATCATGTTGGTGTGCTGGAATTGGCAGACAATTGTGACTCAAAATCACAAGGGAAATCCGTGTGGGTTCGAATCCCACCACCAACACCACGCGGCTTCGGCCGCATTATATTGGGCTGTCGCCAAGCGGTAAGGCAACGGACTTTGACTCCGTCACCCGTGGGTTCGAATCCCGCCAGCCCAGCCAAGTACGAGGAAAGGCATTTTGATCCTCCTATTCTTTTTTGACCGGTTTGCGGCATCCGGACAAAATGCCGTACATATCGCAGCGTAGTGTAATGGAAGCACACGAGGTTCATGCCCTCGGAATTCCAGTTCAAGTCTGGACGCTGCTCCCAATGGCCAGACCCAGAGCCACCGATAGAATATAACTGCTCGAGCGCGGTATTCAAGGAAATCTGAGCGTCACCGGGGTGGGTCGCTCCTGCCCTGCTTATCTGTAGCCATGGACGCATGGCTCCTTCATAGAGGATGTGGTGTAATGGTAACACACCGGCTTTGGGAGCCGGGATTGCAGTTCAAATCTGACATCTTCTACCACTTGCGAGTCCTTTACAATTTTGGTTTTGTGGTTTGCCCAATCTGTGTAAGGGAACTTCCCTTCTCAAATCTTATTACTCCTTTATCTAATCTCATTTTTCCCAATCTCACTACCTCTTTTCCTACAAAAACCACTTTCCGGGCATTTAGCGTAGTGGTTACGCAGCAGCCTGTTAAGCTGCGATAGCAGGGTTCGAATCCCTGAGTGCCCTCCATGATGAAGATTCTTCCGCGCCTCTTAACAATGCGTACCATGGTGGAGTCGTCACCCTTCTACATCGGCATCAGTAAGCACTTCCTCAACCATTAGAATAAACCGAAGAGTTGCGGTCGATGCCGATTCTTATGGCGCTATAGTGGAAACGGTAAACACATCACACTTTCAATGTGAAGATTCCGGGTTCGATCCCCGGTAGCGTCACCACAGCAAACGATCGGCGCTAACACACACTTCCGCAAGCATCTGATTTATTTGAAGATTTTGTTAGGCGCCGATCGTTCGCTTATTTTATCAAAAAGGGAGGACGAAAGGTGAACAGGTTATGTAAGAGCGTATGGCGCTATCCCGAGTATGATTCTTGGAGGCAAGTACAACGTAATATATGGTTATTTGTACGACGATTCAAATGGGCATGGGAACGGGTGACCAAAGGATATTGTGAAATAGATCTTATCAATTTCGATACACATATTTCCGGTCTGCTTCATGATATGCTTTTAGATTTTGATAAAAACAGAATAGGGTTGCTTAGTTCGCCATCAACTGGTGTATTGTCCGATGAGGAGTCCAGCGCCGTGTTACACCGAATGGCTGAACTGTTTGGTCGGAGCATGTACGAAGAGAATTATCCCAACCCTTACTATGAGAAGTGGTATGACAGCGGGCGCACTGATGAGAAAATCAAGGCTCTTTGGTTGGAGCAAATGCAAGAAAACTCAGAACTGATGGAAGTTGATAAAGATGAAGCATTTGAACTGTTGAAAAAATACTTTTTTCATTTGTGGATATAAGTAATTGTAAAGAGAGATATATGCAGGTATGGCGGAATTGGCAGACGCGCCAGATTTAGGTTCTGGTATCAAAGATATATGAGTTCGAATCTCATTACCTGCACCATTTGGAGAGGTGCTCGAGTGGTTTAAGAGAGCAGTCTTGAAAACTGCCGTACAGCGATGTACCGTGGGTTCGAATCCCACTCTCTCCGCCATATGGGATTGTAGCACAGATGGTTAGTGCAGCTGACTCATAATCAGCCGGTCCAGGGTTCGAGCCCCTGCGGTCCCACCATTTTGAGGTGAATTAACATAAGGAAGGAGAAGAAAAGGTGGAAACTAGAACCAGTGCGGAGGCGCGAATATATGTACTTGTTTTAAATACGTTCGGAGCTGCAGAAGAAGGCGAAATCGTTGCAGTATCTGATGATTACAATCGCCTAGTAAGCTGGTACAACGATCAATTCGCACAAGAGGGGTACAGGGAAGACGGATGGTACAAGACCTTTAAGAAGGGCTCTCCTATCGAGTATAATAATCCTTGCCATACTACAGCCTTGAACGAAACCCGCCCATTTGGTCATGGGATTCACGACGAATGGGTTAAATTTGATGATCTGGACGGGATTCGCAATCACTTCAACTGGGTTTAAGGAGGATGGACATGTACGGAAGAGATAATTTCAGAGAATTGTTCTGTAGCACATGGGCGCTGCGCGACCATTCCGAGTTGGTTGCGAGGGAAGCCTCCCCATACACCGCAGGCCTGATGTATCCGTATCGATGCGACTATTGTGGGCTGATTTGTCAAGAGAAATCTTCATTCTGTCCAGAATGTGGTAGGGCGATGAATGGAGATGCTGCAGAGATAATAAGACGCAGATTATATTGGTGGGAAAATGAAATATTGGAATGACAGATTGTTCGACGATGGTAAGGATTACTGTACTTGGGTGTTCAGACCCGGCTATGACGGAATCCATTTTGCCAAAGCTCGTTGTGATGGCGATTTTAAGGAGCTAAGTATACGAATTAGAGACCCGAAACCGGGTTGTGCTGATTGGTACAATGGCCGTAGATGTCCGGTGTGTAAGCGCCCAATTAAAATGGATTATTGGATTATTGAAGAATAGAAATACGCGGTCGTAGCTCAATTTGGTAGAGCACCTGCCTTCCAAGCAGGATGTTGCGGGTTCAAGGCTCGTCGATCGCTCCAGGAGCCTTATGCCGGAAGCTGATAATCCGACATATAAAAACCTTGGAGGAAGATCCTGTACTATCAGCAGTATGGGAATAGCAAGGGGTAAAACGTAACTCAGGTTTGGCTTAGTGTCACCCTTGCATTATATGCCGAAGTAGCACAACAGGTAGTATGCAACTCAAGAGGAGTAGATGTTGGTTCGATTCCAACCTTCGGCTTCGAATTCTGCAGAAATCGTGACACCCCGGAAAGACGGGGAGGCCTGCTGGAGTGGCTCAGTTGGTAGAGCAGTTGCCTTGTAAGCATCAGGTCAGGGGTTCGAGCCCCCTCTCCAGCTCCAAATATTTTTAAAAGGAAAGCAAGTGAAAAAGTGAGTAAAAGGAAGCATGAATGTAAACCACAGTTTTCAAAGTTCATCAGCGAATTCTGTGATCTGATCGCCTCGTCAAAGGCAGACTATACGTGGAATAGAGAAGAAGTGAATCGGCTGGATAAACTGACGCAGGATTATTTACATGCGCTGGAGCTCAACGGCTTAGATTACAAAGAACGAGCTCGAGTCGCAACACAATTAGCAGCTACGAGAAAACTTCGCAGAGCATCAAAAGATACAGTTGAGGTGCTAGAGCCATTGATGGTGTTCCTTGACAGCGACAAAGGGAAAAACATGATGAATCTCATGAAAGAAACACTAGGTAAAACACGTAAAGTTGAAGAAAAAATGAGTAATCGTACATATCGGAATCGAGTTTTGGATGAGGGGAAAATTTAGGAATACATAGGAGATGGCGCCTCCTATATAAAATAGCAAGGCGCCACCTACTAAAGTTTAATTATCTTCGTCCATTTGCTCGCGTTCCTTTTGGACGCATTCTGGACATGCAGGGTTTCCATTATCTAAACATTCGGCCCATTCCATTGGGAAGGATTTCCCGCAGACAGGACATTCCATCATTTCGGACATAATTACACCTCCTTTTGCTTTTAATAAGACTATAATTCAGAAAGGTTATATTTGTCAATGGAAAAGGTTAAAGATGAAATTGACTACACAGATTTAGATGTTGGTGTGAGGTCTATTGTTAAATACTTTAATGACCACGGATTACCAACCTATATGTCATGCGAAGGTCATAATACAACGAATATGTCTATGTTTTGGATACAGTTTGATCCGTCAGTGTCGGAGGACGATATTCTTCGGTTCCAGCAAATGCATGTAAGCCAACAAATGTATGCAAACCAACTAGGGGCATTCTGTTCCTGTGGCAGATTTGCTATGAGAACCGTTTATGGTATGTATGGCGTCAACCGTTCATGGGAATATTTTGCGGCCACAAAGGAGGCCGCATTCGAAGACTTACGTAGATGGGAGCGTTGCAGTTTATAGAAAAATAAAGACGAATAAGTGACAATAAGGTGCCCCACCTCAATGGGGCACATCTCTCTGCGTAGCTCAGTTGGTAGAGCACCGGACTTTTAATCTGGGAGTCAAGAGTTCAAATCTCTTCGCAGAGACCACCTCGATTGAGGTTCTAAGGGAAATGGCTGATGAAGGCAGTCATAATACTCGCCCCGTGTGGGTTCGGGGCAGACAAGCTCCCATGGCGAAATTGGCAGTACGCTTGAGACTTAAAATCTCATGTCCAGAGGACGTGCGGGTTCGACTCCCGCTGGGAGCACCAATTATTTCATCCCAATTATTTAGCCAGTATATATTTGAGGTAAAAGGAAAGGGGGCGCGATGAGACCACTTGGGCAATGCCCTATATGTCATAGGGAAGTACAAATTATATGTGATAAAGAAAAAGGTTCAACCAAGGTTTGGTACAGGATTGTATGCGCAGATGCCGCTTGCGAGGCAAACACATGGTCTGCTGCGGCCTCATCTGTTAGAGAAGCAAAATCATTTTGGAGAGAGCTTTGCGGCCTGTATAACAAAAGGAAAAGGGAGATTATTGATGGAGAAAAGGAAATATAATATTGGAGATACGATTGAGGTTCAGCAAGATTGGAATACATCGACTTTTGTAACCAATACACCTGTGACCATACATCAAGGAACGGTCGGTATCATTACGGCTCAGAGCGGAGCTCCAGCTGCATTATTCCCAAATGGCCATTATGGGATGTTCTCAACTGAACGGGCAGAGCTCACAGGTAAATATAATTTGCAAAACATCGCCGCTTGGTTGTGGTATGGATTATGTAATGAATTTGCATTGGACGACTTGTTAGACGAGGTAGGATATGATGTGGAGGCTCGCACATCCGAAATTATTCAGACGCTCGCAGACATGTTGTATGATTTAGGTTTTGAACCTGCTGAAACATAAAGTATAAACAACACAGGAGAGAACGAAAAAGCAAATGAGGATTGAAAGAGAAAGATTTGTCATCGTAAAAAAATCGCGGCATGGAGCCATGATTCTTTGTACAGTAGCAAATAAACCAAAATTTTGTTATATTTTACGACTAGATGGCGAACTGATCCGATCGTACATGTCGGAAGCAAAAGCTAGGCAGGCGTTTAAGCGGCACTTCGGCGCATGGAATCCGAAGCGATACCGGGTGCTGCGGGTTATTGAAACTTATCAGAATGTGCAGCAGAATTCACGACTGCTAAAAGAACTGCGTCAGCGCATGTCTGAAGAAACTCATATTTCAGAGTCGATACCACGTTTTGTGGATGGTGACGGCGCAGCCGAAGAGCTTGACGCAATTACGATGCGTCCGGGAGCAGAGGACGGCATTCCCCATGACGATGAACCGTTCGATTTAGATGTGGAGTCCGTAGAGACTGACGAGGACACTGATGGGTTTGATGAAGACGATAGCGAGTCCGCAGAAGACGATGGGATAGACAAAGACGAATAAAAAATTCCAGACATGTTCCGAGTTTTCTGATGCGGAGCTTCTATTCTTGCGCGCAAAATCAAATCAACGAAATCGAAAACGAAACGCACAAATGAAGTTTTTGAATATGTATGTGTGGTTGTTGAAGATTCCGGCGATATAAAGAGCTCGGCTCTTCATCGGCGATTCGTAATATGCCTGATTAAATAAAATTATTATTTTTTGATTAAGGAGCATTGGAAAAGACACATGGCAGAAAACACACAACTCAGAGCAGCAGAACAGAGAATTGTCGTTGAAGGTTATTTAAAGGAGATGAAGCTGCGGGATGAAAACGACTTCATCCGAGGTTCGGTTGTTATCACTACGGGCAATCAGGACGAGCACACCATTTCCGTTACAGAATCTAAGTATGCCAAGAGCGATGTCAACAAAGAAAAACCGAAAGCGGCCTACTTGAGATTACAGGATTTCATGAGCAATGCGGTGTCCATGGGTGCGCTGATGTCTCAGGGCATGGATGCTGAATCGGCTATGCAGCAGGCATGGAAGGTTTCGTGCCGTGGCTACAACGCGCGTCTCGGCAGGAATGAATATTACCTTCCGAATGGCGAGTTTATTTCGCGAGAAGCAATTTTTGGCAGAGGTTTTAATCAGGTCACTAGCGACCGTTTCAGCCCGAGGGCAGAGTTCAATGTGGAGTGTTTCTTTGACAGTATTCGCCCGAAGCTGAACCGAGATGGTTCTACAGATGAATCCGGCGCAGTGGTTGTCAAGACCTACATTCCTCAGTGGGGCGGAACCGTTATTCCGTTTACGTTTGTGGCCTATGACGAGGCCGGCGAGCACATTCTCAACAATTATTCCGAAAAGGCGACAGGCCGAATTTGCGGAGAAATTATCAATACAGTACGCGAGGTTGAGGTTGCGCACAAGGGATTCGGCACAACTTACGAGCCGCAGGCGACGTATGTGCACGAATTCAGAATTAACGGCGGCGATCCTAATGTGTATCCAGAAGGAAGCCCGAAGTCATTCCCGATCGAGCTGATTCGAGAAGCGATTGCGACCAGAGAGAATGACTATCTCCCGTCCTTGAAAGCAAAAGCGCAAGAGAGGGCAAAGAACGGCGCTTCCGCTGCTTCTGGAGCTGCTCGCCGTAGTGGATTCGCGGCAGCAACGACAACTGCGTCCCACAACATGAACGTGGAGCCGACACCTAAGTTTACATTCTGAGGATAAGGAGCAAAGGGTAAATGAGTATTGATATTTTTAATCCGCCGATTAGTAAGGTTTCCAAGGATATGGCTGGCAAAACCTTTCTGATTTATGGTACGAACCGTACAGGTAAAACCAAGCAGGCCACACGCTTTGATAAGCCGGTGTATCTGGCGTTTGAGGCTGGCCTGAATGGTATCGCAGGTGTTCCCTTTTTCCCGATGAAGAGCTGGTCGGATTTCGTAGAGTTCATTAAGGCAATTACGCCGAACAACAAGGATACGCTGGCTAAGGTGCATGAAATGTATCAGACGATCATCGTTGATGAAGCGTCGATTATCGGCCAGCTGTGCTCCGATTATGTGTGCGAAACCAAGGGTGCAGATACGCTTGCTTCCGGCAACAACGGCTTCGGTCTGTGGAAGGAATACTCGCAGACTTTCGAGACACAGCTGCGTAAGCTGACGCTTGCGGGATTTACAGTGGTATTTATCGCCCACGAAGGGACGAGAAAGTTCTTCGATGAAAAGGGCCAGCCGTATGAAAAGATTTATCCGGCGGGTGACAAACGGATCATCGATCCGATCTGCAACGCGGTTGACTTCATCATTTATCTGGGTGTTAACGGTGTGGACCCTGAAACTGGCAAGGAGGTATACAGCTCCGCGTATCTCACAAATACCAGAGAATATCATGCTGGTTCCCGTTTCGATTATTGTACGCCATACATCCCCGTGTTTACCGCCGAAAATCTGAAAGCAGCGATTGCAGATGCTGTTGCGGCAGAGGAAAACGCCAGCGGTATTAACGCCGTTACATACGAGGAGCAGAAGAAGCTCAACAATCCCGAGGTGAAAGAGCCGACGTATGATGAGCTTGTCGACGCGATTCGTAAGATCGCGATGAAGATGACCGAAGACGGCAAGAAGTCGCAGTACGTGGCCGTTGTTGAACAGCATCTCGGCAAGGATAAGGGCGTTATGGATACGACTCCGGCTCAGACGCAGGTGCTCAAGCTGATTTTGATGGACCTGCAGGACTTTGCCGCATAAGCTGTAAATCAAAATGATTTGTGCTTTTTGTGGTCAACCAATCAATACAGTACGCTATAAATCGCACAAAAGGAAAGCTTACCACTATGATTGCTACGACAGGCTGCTAGCTGGAGAAAGTTCGCAGACAGCATCAGTGAGCGCATCAGCTCAACCAAGTTCCGATATGACTGCTCTTGAAGAGTATATAAAAAAGCTGTTTGGATTAACAGAATTGCCTTATACGCTTCAAGAGCAGATCGCGAACTACACATCAGTGCAGCACATCCGGCCATCGACGATTCAAAAGGTTTTACATTATTTCTACGACATCGAAGGAAATAAGCCAAATAGGGATCGCCCATCAATCGGTATCGTTCCTTATGTGTTTGAAGAAGCTAAGGCGTATTACAAAAAATTGTATGACTTGGAGCATCAGGAACAGAAGAAGGAAGTAAAGGAAACGGAAGTGACCATACGGATTTCTCCGCCTGATAATCAGTTAAAGATGAAAACAGATATATCGAAATTATAGAAAGGGTGTAGCAATGGCAAACGAAAGCAAAGATAAGTACGCTGTACTTCAAGTGCTGGGCTGTCTAATGCAACGCCCTATTCTTATACTCGATGCCGAGCATCCGTTGACTGAAGCGGATTTCCCAGAGCGATTTCATAAAATTGTTTTTGGGGCTATTGAGTATTTAGCAAAGAATGGCGCTCAAAGTATCAACTTTGCATCGGTCGATAATTTTCTGGAAAGATACCCGCAGCAATATAAAGTTTTTACAGACAATCGTGGAGCCGAATATTGTGAAAACGCGGTTGCCATGAGCAACCCGGAGAACTTTGAAGTCTACTACAACACAGTCCGTAAACATAGCCTGTTGTCCCAGATGGCAAAGCATGGCTTTGATACCTCTTTTGTTTACAATCCAGATATCGTGAATCCGAAAGAGTTCACGGACATGCAACAGCGGTTTGATAACTATTCTGTTCAAGAGCTTCTGGATGTATATCAAGGAGAGCTTGCTTCGCTGCAAGTGCAGTATGCGGTTTCAGACGGTACAGTAGGATGTCAAGCTGGTTTAGGTATGCGCGCTCAAAAAGAGCAGTACAAGCAGTCTCCTGATATGGGAATGCCGTTAAATAGCAAATATTTAACTACGATTACTCGTGGGCGTCGTTTGAAGAAGGTGTATTTACGAACAGCGCCGACAGGAACTGGTAAGTCTCGTATCGCTGCGGGAGACGCTTGTAGGATTGCCATTCCCGTGATATGGGACTCACAGAGACAGGCTTGGGTGAACACAGGTTGTCATGAGCCGACATTGTACATCACGACAGAACTTGAGATCGAAGAAATCCAGTCGATGATTGTGGCGTATGTGGCTGATGTACCAGAAGAGCAATACATCAGCGGCAAATATACGCCGGAGGAAGAACAGCGGATAGACAGGGCGATTGAGATTATTGAGCAAGCTCCGCTCTATATCGAGCATGTCCCGAATTTCGACATTGATGATCTGGAGCGCATCATTAAAGAGTACAAGCTCCGCAGAGGTGTCGGGTATGTATTTTTCGATTACATCTTTACATCTATTAAGATGCTGACCGAGATCGCGACGAAAACGCGTGGTGTCAAGATGCGAGAAGATAATGCATTGATTATGTTTATCGATCGCATGAAGACTCTAGCCAACCTCCTGAATATCCATATTGATACTTCAACGCAGGCCAATGGTGATTGGAAAAATAACGATATGGTTGACCAGAGCGTTATCCGAGGCGCTAAGGGTATGGCTGATAAAGTCGATGTTGGCTTGGTTGCTTTGCCGCCCAGCGCAAAAGATCGAGAGGGTATCGCCCACATTCTTCAGAAGGGCTTCACGAAAGAACCTAATCTGGTCTATCACGTTTATAAGGTACGTCGTGGACGGTTAAACCACGTTCGCCTGTGGTTGTATTTCGATTACGCAACTTGCCGTACTGAGGATCTGTTTGTGACGGATAACGAGTATCGTCTTCTGGATGTCGATGCTACCAATATTGAGGTGGTGCTCGATAAAACAGAAGAAGAGAAACCAGATTTCTTCTTCTGAGGTGAAACATGCGTAAGGACGTATTTAAAAAGGATTTCACTCCGGAAGAGATCGTATCGATTGTGTTGCATCTTGGCAGCGAGGACTTCAGACGTGGTTCAAAAGGTGAGTACATCTTTCAAACCATTTGTCATAACGAATCGGGCGGTAGCTATAAGCTCTACTACTATCCAGACTCACGCATGTTCCACTGTTATACAGAATGCGGCACGTCATTCGATTTGTATGAGCTGGTGCAGAAAGTTCTGCAAGTGGATTTCATCCCAGCTTACCGATTCGTGTACGACTACTTTGGACTCAAGGCTGTATTACAACAGGGTTTTCAGCGTCGGGACGAGCTTGATGATTGGGATATGATTCGCCGCTACTCCACTCCAACAAAGCATAACGAACAAGAAGAGCGGCGATCCTATCCATTATCTATCCTGCAAATGTTTGAAGATGTTCCACCTGTTGAATGGCAAAGAGAGGGTATCTCTATTGAGGCAATGCGCCGATTTGGAATCCGGTTTTGCATCAACGAGAACAAGATTGTAATTGCTGACTTTGATATTCATGGCGAATTGGTTGGTGTTCGAGGTCGAGCGCTGAATCCCGAAGATGTTGCGGCGGAGAAGTACAAGCCAATGTGGGTAGCCGGAGAATCATTACGATTCCCAACGCATCAGAACCTGTATGGTTTGTACGAAAATCAAGACACGATCCGAGCGACACATAAAATTATGATCTTCGAGGGCGAGAAGTCGGTTTTAAAATGTGAGACGTTCTATCCGAACAACAATTTTTCTGTCGCCGTATGCGGCAGTCAGATAGGCATCGAGCATCGCAATCTGATTTTACAGCTTGGAGTCAAAGAAGTGTTTATCGGGTTTGATAAAGAGTTCGAAGGGAAGCCCGGAGAACATAGTCAGGCTTATGGTGATAAGTTGATTCGTCTTGCGAAACTGTTTTCTCCATTCGTGACGACATATGTGCTTTGGGACGAAAAGGATTATTTGGATTACAAGGATGCCCCCGTGGATAAGGGGCAGGGTGTTTTTGAGACGCTGATGCACGAAAAAATTGAAATTAAGACAGAAGAAGGTGAATCATGCAGGAAAAAGAAAAAGCAAGCGAGGTAGCACAAGTAGAGGCCCCAACTAAGGAGAGGTTTAGTTACTCGAAGCTGTCTACATATCTTCAATGCCCATATCGATTTAAGTTGAAATATGATGACAAGAAGTACAGTAGTGCGAGCACCTTAGCTTTGGAATTAGGAACCTTATGTCATAAGGGGTTGGAAATAGCAGGCCAGTATCTGAGCGAAGGATTACCCGTTCCAGTAGAGGATATCCTCTGTGGGGTATACGATGGCTATCCAGATGAACAAATTTTAGGAGTCAACGATCTTAAACAAAAATACTTTGAAGATTGGATTGCTCCCGATACAAAAAGCCTGTTGACCTATGAGGACAAGCTGGGTAATTACGAAGCTTATTTGCGACGCTTGGCGTCGGACGAAAATTCGGCTTGGTCTGTATATGCAACAGAAAGGGAATTCTCTTTCCCGATGTCAGAGAAAGTTGAATTCTATGGTTTCATTGACCGTATCGACTCAGATGGTATGGGCGGCTATCGCCTAATTGACTACAAGACATCCAAAAAACTCTTTTCAAAATCAGACATAGCCACGCCGCTGCAAATGGTGGTATATGCTTTGGCTATTGAGCGAGAGTTCGGTGTGCCTCCAAGTGAATATGAATACGATTTTATTCTACTTGATAAGATACAGCCGGTGGTGTCTCAGGGATTTGTAGCTCGTGGCGAAAATAAAATCTATAAAACTCTTGAAAAAATCGAGGTGGATCGCAAAGCACAGAACTTTGATCCGAAACCGTCGCCGCTTTGCCATTGGTGCGATTACTGTAAGACCAATACAAGAGCTGAAGAATCTTTGAAGTTTGAATGTCCATACCATAGCCTTTGGACGCCCAATAATAAAACTTCAGCGGTTAACCGTCCGGCTCCGAGTAAAGGCACAACTGAAGGATCTAAAAAGAAAGAAGCGTTTTGGTTTTAATTTGATAATGAGAAGGTGCTGGATTGGAAGTATACAAAGACAGACAATTTTTGGTATTTCATAGTGAGGGTGAACCTGATGTAAAGTATGATTTTGCAACGCACACAGCGATCGGTAAGAGAGGGAAGCCTGTAAAAAGTCTCTCAAGTCAACTCGCAGGGGTGACGTTCAAGGATGTAATAGCCGCATGTAAGGACGAAAATTATGGGCGATTTTTGGAGTTTGTTCGTCGTCAGAACGGGTATTGTCCGAATCAGATCTCTACTATCTTACGTGATATACCGAAATACTCATCGTACGAGCAAGTCTTTTCGGCAGGCGTCAAAAACGTAAGGGCGTGCCAGGAGATTAAGAATATTCCGGCGGGAGCCATCAAACTATGTAAGGCATATGATTGGACTTTGTGTGATGATTTTATTCGAGGTTATCGCGAAAACCCCGACTTGTTCCATTTGATTCCTACATTGAACTATATTTCTTTGACTATAAAAGAGGCGTGGAAGCTCGCTTGTGCGCGAAGATATGATCGCGCACAAGTGCGAAATGCCTTCAATTATTTAATCAATCAGTATGGATACAATGCCAAGTCATTACTCTTGTATATTGATCGGCTTGTAACATTTGAAGCTTTAGACGCGGAACCCCAAATTCTTAGAGAGATTACTGATTACGCGTCCATGATGTCCCGAATAAGCCCAAAGTTCGATCGTTATCCTCGGCACTTCCTGTCGACACACAGGTTGGCGATACGCAACTACACGCGCATGGCCGCTCAATTCGATGAACAGGCGTTTCAGCGCCGCAGGGATCCAGAAATGGAGGTAAGATTTGGCTCATGGCGATTTATCTATCCTACAAGCACACAGGATATCAAAGACGAAGCTGCACAACAGCATAACTGTGTTGCCAATTATATTCAGCGAGTCCTTGACGGAGACTGTCACATCATTTTCTTGAGAAGAAAAGATGCTCCAGATAAAAGTGTTGTTACTTGTGAGGTTGTACAAGGCAAAATTATTCAAGCGCTGCAGGCTTTTAATGATCCATTAACGGAGGAACAAGCCGGCCTAGTGGAGCGATGGAATCAGTGGTATCAAAACCGCGCGAAATCGTCTGAGTCGCAGGAGGTGGCTTAGTTGTTTGCTGAGTTGCACACGCACTGCGATGTCGGTTCTAATTTGCGGCTCATCGATGCGACCTGTACGGTCGAGGCATCTATCAACAAGGCTGTTGAGCTGGGATTCGCCGGGATGGCGATTACAGACCACGAGGCATTATCTGCGCACATCAAGGCAATTCAGACCGTTAAGAAAATTCGAGGGCAACGTCCTGATTTTCGATTGGTGTTAGGTAATGAGATTTATCTAATTGGCACTGACGACTATAAAAATACCAATAAGTTCTGGCATTTTATCTTGTTGGCGAAGGATGCGGTTGGTCACAAATTGCTACGAACCCTCTCTTCAAGAGCATGGTCGCGAGTATATACACACAAACGAGTAGAGCGCGTGCCGACATTCTATGAAGATCTGTATGAGGTTGTTAGACCCAATCAAGGTCATCTCATAGCCAGCACCGCTTGTTTGGGATCGCAGTTTGATGCGTTTATTCTCGCAGGCGAAACCGAGCGAGCATGGAACTTTGTTCAGTGGTGCCAAGGTGTGTTCGGTGCAGATAATTTCTATATCGAAATGCAGCCGGGCATCACAGATGAGCAGGTGGCTTTCAATCAGAAGGCAATGAAGTTCTGCAAGACATATGGTGTCCCATGGATTTTCACAAATGACGTTCATTATCTTACCAAAGAGAAACGAGCACTACACGCTGCTTTTTTGAACAGCAAAGATGAAGAGCGGGAAACGGGAGATTTCTACGAGAACACATATTTCAAGTCTGAAGATGAAATGAGAGAGCGTATGTCATATTTCTCTTCTGAGGATATTGATGAAGGGTTTCGTAATACAGTCAGAATTGCTCAGTCTGTTGAACAATATGATTTAGCACACAATACGGTAGTTCCTGTTCTGAAACCACCGCCGTTCCAACTGGATCACATCTTTCGAGATTGGTACGACAGTTACCCCAATATTCGAGAATTTGCTTTTAGCTCCAGCGAACAGAATCGGTACTGTTTGTACCTTTGTGAGCAGGGATTTAAGGAGAAGCATCAAGAATTTAGCGAAGAGAATCTCAAACGTATTGATACTGAGTTCGAACAGCTTATTGGTATCGAGAACAAGATACAGCAACCCATGGCGGGTTACTATAACATTGTTCGATGGATTGTTGACCTGATGTGGGACGACAATCAAGGGAACAGCCTCGTGGGTGTCTCTCGAGGTTCCGCAGGCGCCTTCTATATATGTTATTTGATGGGTATCACACAGATCAATCCCGTACAATGGAATCTGCCGTGGTGGAGACATCTAAGCAAAGAGAGACCTGAACTTCCTGATTCTAATTCATTGAGTCGAGCCGTCTGAAAACAGGCGGTGTTAAAGCCCGTGAACCTCGATTGCAAGAGGGTGTGCGCTAACATAGCGTGCTAACAGGGGAAGCCTAAGTCTTTATGGATAAGGTAATCCTGTGCCAAGCCGCATTCGCGGAAGGTGCAACGACTAGTCCGACGGGACGTAGGGTGGAGATGCTACCACTCGAAGCGCGGGGGTCCTTTTAAGGATTAAGAGATAGTCTATTCCGTATTTTAAATATCGCGAAAGCGACGGTATTAAAGATTGACGTAGACAGCAGCGCCGCACAGCGACCACAGATTTTCCGCTCTGTCAAGAAAGCATGGGGCGAAACAAGATGTCTCAACATTATAACATTCCGAACCGCTGCTCCTAAAGCAGCTATCCTTACTGCTTGCCGAGGGCTGGGCATAGATAACGATGTTGCAAAAGAGTTATCGTCTTATGTCCCAGTTGAGAGAGGTAAGGCGTGGAAGATTCACGAGTGCTTGTATGGCAGTGAAGATGGAGAGAGGAGGCCGATCCATCAATTCGTAGAACGGGTAGAACAGTATCTTAATCTAAAGGAAACGATTCTGGAAATCGAGTCCTTGGTGGTTGGACGAGGCATCCATGCTTCTGGCTTCTATTTGTTCAATGATGATTACATCGAGCAAAACAGTTTGATGAAAGCGCCTAACGGGACGGAAACGACCTGTTGGGATCAGGGTGACAGCGACTATGCTGGGGCTCTGAAAGTGGATCAGAATAGGTCCACTCTAAACCGGAGTAATTGCGGGAACCCCCTTAGAGTCTCTGCAACTAAGTGTATATAGTGATATATACATGGCGACGAGTAACGGCGTCGGTATAGTAATATCGCAGAGAATTGGGCAATCAAACGCAACGAAGCCTCTGTATATCAGAGGAACGCTCAACGACTACCATACCGGGGCAGTTTTGCTGCTATTGTATAGTCTATTCCCTTTAAATACCGCGAAAGCGGGGGTATAAAAGTTTCTTACAGTTGAAGCTCTTGATAAGATCCAGAAGGCCATGGATTTGCTTCTGGCTAATCACAAAATTGAATGGCAGGGATCTCTGCGAGCCACATTCAACAAATATTTCCATCCAGACGTCCTCGAATACGATGCTCCTGAGATGTGGGATATGCTAGGCCGAGGCGAGATTATTGATGTCTTTCAGTTTCAAACACAGATCGGCATCGAAGCAATCCGAAAAATCAAACCTCGCTCGCTCAAAGAGATGGCCCTCTCGTCTTCAGTTATGCGCCTGATGGGCGATGACGATCTAAATCCCATTGATCATTATGTCGCTCTGAAGAATGACACCATGCTGTGGTATGAAGAAATGCAGACAGCTGGGCTTACAGTAGAAGAGATGAAGGTGCTCGAGCGTACATTAAAGCCAAATGCGGGTTGTTCCATCGAGCAGGAAGACGTTATGCTTCTGGTTATGGATCCTGATATTTGTGGGTTCAACATTGTTGAGGCCAACAAGATGCGTAAGGGTATTGCAAAGAAAAAGGCTGATGTGATTGAATCGTGCCGCCATATGTTCTATGAAAAAGGACAGCAATGCGGATCACGAAAAGTATTTTTAAACTACATCTGGGACTTTTGCATAAAGCCCCAGCTTGGCTATTCGTTTTCTTCGGCCCACACTTTGGGCTACAGCATGATGGGTCTGATCGAGATGAACCTTGTGTATCGCTTCCCTCAGATCTATTGGAACACAGCATGTCTGACCATCAATGCTTCGGCTAATGAAGATGTTGAGGATAATAAGTCTACGAACTACGGTAAGATCGCCAAAGCCATTGGTGATATGCAGAGCAGAGGGATTGTCGTTGCTCCTCCAGAAATCAATGCATCAGGCTTTGAGTTTATTCCAGACGAAGAACACAATCAAATCATTTTTGGTCTTAAAGGGTTAAACGGAATCGGCGACGATGTTGTCAAACAAATTATTGCGAATCGTCCGTACTCGTCTTTAAACGATTTCTTGGAAAAGAATCAATTCGAGATGGGCGTCATGATCAATCTTATCAAAGCGGGGTGTTTTGATCAATTATGCCAGACTTAACTACAGCACAAAAAGACACTCTGCACCGGCAGAATATCATGAAACAA
>ENA-ORSL01001402-ORSL01001402.1-human-gut-metagenome-genome-assembly--contig:-NODE-1402-length-20469-cov-2.411678_pt1 | contig 20469 bp, 19 predicted proteins | sample MGYA00242190_ERZ509157 | MGnify/ENA primary metagenome ERZ509157 (study PRJEB26280, sample SAMEA2338664) | human gut metagenome | biome: human gut; feature: human-associated habitat; material: faeces...
GCTACTTCCGCGACCTGCAAATCATCAAGGAAGTCTTCCTGCCCGCTTTCGAAGAACTGAAGGACTGCCTGCGCATGGCGGCCTACATTATTAATAAGATACAAGTGAACGAGCATATCCTTGACGACCCGAAATACGACAACATGTTCAGCGTGGAAGAAGTGAACCGGTTGGCCACGGGCGGCATGCCGTTCCGCGATGCTTACAAGAAAGTGGGACTGGACATCGAAGCCGGAAAATTTACCCCCGACAAACGCGTGCACCATACCCACGAAGGAAGTATCGGCAACTTATGCAACGACAAGATACATGAGCTGATGGAACAAGTGTGGAGCGGTTTTAACTTCGCCCGCACCCGTGAAGCGGAAAACCGTCTGCTCGGAAGATAAGAAACACCACAATAAAAGGCAAAAAACTCCGTTTCTTTGATATGAAAAGAATACGGAGTTTTTTTATCTTCACGGCATTGCTATGCCTCACGGCCTGCAAGGAGGACGTACAAAACACCTACTCCAACTATCCGGCCTATTTCGTGTACAAAAACGTCAATACTGTACCGCAACTCAACGCGGCCTTGAACAGTTTGGGAGTTTATACGACCATCCGCCGCGACCGCGACCGTTTCCTGTTCACAGACGAAAGCGGACACACCACTCCGGTCAATGCCACTGCCATTGCCGGTAACTCTTCCATTCAAATGGGTATCGCCGGTTTTATTGTCGGCCTGCCCAACATCCCCGAACTGGGTAGCACGACTTCCCTGCCCGTCTGCTACGATTTGGCCTGCCCCAACTGTTATTCTGCCTACAATATATCCCGCGCCCTGCAACTGAAAGAAGGCGGCTATGCCGCATGCGTATCCTGCGGTCGGACTTACAACCTGAACAATCAGGGACAAATCAGTATCGGTGAAGAAGGGGTAAGCCTGTTCCGTTATCGCATCACGTATTCCGGTAACACGATGGTCATCAACAACCGATAAAAAATAAAAGAAAAATTTGGTGTAAACCCCGAAATACGCTATCTTTGCAGCCGTAATACACAAGTCCCCTGCGGAAATAGCTCAGTTGGTAGAGCACGACCTTGCCAAGGTCGGGGTCGCGAGTTCGAGTCTCGTTTTCCGCTCAGGCAAAGTTGCCCGTGAGGGTGGCTTTTCTTGTTTTTATACATTCCAGTTTCATTTGTTTTCTTCGTTTCGTTTACGGTAGAGTTGGTAAGAGTTGTAGATATTGTGCCAGATGCTGTAGAAGCCTCCGGCTACCGATGTGACCGGAGTCATGAACGTATACCCCATCCAAATGGCAAATACCGTGTTCTTTTGTCCCAAGGCCTGACCTGCGCTGATGGAATCATTGTAACAGGTTCCGATGCGTTTCCCCGCCCAGAATTGTACGACGCAGCAAACAAGCGATATGCCGGCTATGCCCAATTGGTAAAGCACCGATACTTCGCTGTGGACAATACTCTTCACGGTAACCCCGATGGCAATGGCCAGTGCCACGGCCCACAAATAGAATGCCAGGTCTTTGCAGCGGACGACCAGTTTGTGTACGCCCGGAAGGCAGTAGCGAACGAACAAAGCGGCCAGGAACGGGCAGAACAGGAGAGGGAAGACTTTGCTTAATATCAAGGAAAAGGAGACACCGAATGTCAAATCGGGGTGGGGGTGAATCAAGGGGACGAATATGGGGACTATCAGTGCCGTGACCAGATTGATTAAAATGGTATAGGTGGTCAGGTTGGCCGCACTGCCTCCCAATTTTCCGGTGACCACTGCCGCCGCCGTAGCTGTCGGGCAAATCATGCACAGCATGGCGGCTTCTGCCAAAACCTGGCCCGGCAGATGGGGAAAACATTTCAAAAGTCCGGCAAGGAGGGCAAAACAGCCGGCCTGAATCAAGAGCAGCCATCCATGCCAACGGCAAGGACGGAGTTCTCTGGGATTCACTTTACAGAATGTGATGAAAAGCATGGCAAAAATCAATGCCGGTTGCAGGATGTCGATAAACCGGGCTACGTAAGGCTTCGTAGGTTCCAGGGCAGGAATCCCGGTGTAAATGAAGTAAGACAATGCTCCCGCGAGCATGGCGATGGGGAGAGTCCAGTTTTTAATGAATCTGATGATAGACATGTTCAAATTATCATGAATGGTTGTGCAAAGTTACTTATTTTGTTATCGCCGGGGTGGATTAAACCAGACAAAATTTGTCCGGACGGGAGATTTTATATAATTTTGCACCGGTCTCCGACTAATTATATCCTTGGTGTATAATTGTTCGGATTTTATGGTTTTATTTATTTAATGAATTGATGAATTTATACATTCGCTATTTTGACGAGGAGTGCGTGGTGAGTTCGGCGGAAGAGGCTTTCGATTTCCTCTCTTCTCTGCCGGGTATTACGTTGGATGAGGCTTTCGTGAAAGATTTGCGCCAATACATGGATAGTCCGATGCCTTATCCCAAGCGTTATAAGGTACGTCCTCGTGTGTATTTTATTGTGATTAAGACAACGGCTACGACTTTGGCCGAATTTAAAGTGAACGGAGGCAGGACGCAGTCTTTGGCCGAAAGTTCGGAGAAGGAACCCACGGCCCGTTTTTCCATCAACGACCGTCCGGGATGGTATGAAGGGGAAATCCTTTTCAAACGTGTGGTTCCCATTCCCGGCACCACGAAGTTCCAGTATAAGGATACGCGGTTCAAGGCTCGTTGCAAGGCTCGTAACGCGCAGGAATGTTACAATCGCATAGTAGAGCATTTGCGTTCACGGCAAGATGTGGATGCGCGCAGCCAGTTTCCTTCCGTAAAAGGAAAGAACTTCTCTTGTTCTTATTTGGGCATGACGTTGGAAGAGGAATAGAACCCAGAGGGGGAGATGTGCCCCGCGTTTGTATAGGAACGTTCTCCTTACGTACGGGGATTTTGTTTTAAAGATAAAGGGATGCCGGTCGCGGTATCCCTTTTTGTGATTCGTTTTTTCATTGAACTTCATTTTGAGTCTGCCAAAATGTCAGTTATAATGAGCTTAGGTTTGGTTTTTCGGGAACGGGTGCAGGCGTGTGCGAAAATAATGGATTCTCGTGCCTTTTGCCCGGGACAATATGTAACGGATAAGAAGCCGATTCATGCTTGAATGTAATTTCCGTTTGTCTTTTACTTACCTTCCGTATCCGAGCATCCGGCATAGGCGAGGGGGAAGCCATACAAAATGACAGTAGCTTTTTGTCGGGGAATAACGTCGGAATAGAGAAAAAATCCCTTTTCCCCGTAGGATGTTTTGCCCTTTTCTTCTTGTTTTTGGGGCGGGATGAGGACGATGACGGAAAGTTATGCGGAGAAAAATTAATCGCTTTCAGCCGAATGAGAAATCAATCTCTTGCAATTGATTGTGAATATTCCATAATTCTTATTGGGATATGCCGCACAAATATGTATGTTTCTTAAAAAGAATTTTCCAGATGAGGCTGTTTCCGTCTTTTTTCTCTCTGAGAGTGGGGCGAAAAACTGCCATTTTGTCAGTCTACGCCTGCGGAGTGTGAAGGGGAGAAGGGGCGGGCGGTGCAGCGGAGTAGCGGGATGGAGGGCCGCTGTCTTTGTTTCACGAAGACAGGATGCGGCTTGGCAGTTCCTTGCTCAAAAGCAAGCTTTAGGCTTGGAACTGCTCTCGCCTTTCGTTTTCTTTGTTTCACGAAGATAGGATGCGGCTCGGCAGTTCCTCGCTCAAAAGCAAGCTTTTGGCTTGGAACTGCACTCGCCTTTCGCTATCTTTGCGTACGGAAAGAACCGTTCAAAAGAAAGGAGACGATTATGCTTGCATATACGTTCGTAGAACAAGGGAGATTCGAATTAAGGGAAAAGCCGCGTCCGGAGTTGCAGGCCGGGCGGGATGCTATCGTACGGGTGACGTTGGGAAGCATCTGTACCAGTGATTTACACATCAAACACGGGAGTGTGCCGCGTGCCGTACCGGGAATCACGGTAGGGCATGAAATGGTCGGGGTGGTGGAAGAAGTAGGCCATGAAGTCACTTCGGTCAAGCCGGGCGACAGGGTGACCGTGAACGTGGAGACATTTTGTGGGGAATGCTTCTTTTGCCGACACGGATACGTGAACAACTGCACCGACCCTCATGGCGGATGGGCTTTGGGTTGCCGCATCGACGGAGGACAAGCCGAATTTGTCAGGGTTCCGTATGCGGACCAGGGCTTGAATGTGATTCCCCCGTCGGTGACCGACGAGCAGGCTTTGTTCGTGGGCGACATCTTGGCCACAGGCTTTTGGGCGGCGCGTATCTCGGAAATCAAGGAAGAGGACACGGTGTTGATTATCGGCGCAGGCCCCACGGGGATATGCACTTTGCAGTGTGTCATGCTGAAAAATCCGCATCGCGTCATCGTTTGCGAACGGTCGGAGGAGCGGTTGCGTTTCGTGCGCGAACACTATCCCGGGGTGGAGGTGACGACTCCCGAAAGCTGTAAAGACTTTGTGTTGCGCCATAGTGCCCATGGAGGGGCGGACGTGGTGTTGGAAGTGGCCGGTAGTCAGGACAGTTTCCGACTGGCCTGGGAGTGTGCCCGTCCCAATGCCATCGTGACGATTGTGGCGCTTTATGACAAGCCCCAGTTGTTGCCGTTGCCGGACATGTACGGGAAGAACCTAACGTTCAAGACCGGAGGGGTGGACGGTTGCGATTGTGCCGAAATCCTTTCCCTGATAGAGGCGGGCCGGATTGACACCACGCCGCTTGTCACCCACCGTTTCCCGTTGGAACGTATTGAAGAAGCCTACCGGATTTTTGAGAACAGGCTGGATGGCGTCATAAAGGTGGCCGTCACCGGTGCTGCGTCCACTTCTTTTTCAGCAAGATGAGTAAACACGCAGTGCCTACGGCTGCTTGGCCATATAATAAGGCGTAGAAAGCCGTATGCAAAGGGAGGTGTAGTCGGGCTGATACGATAGCGGTGGGTGGAATAATTACCAAGCTGGCAGAGAAAATCCGGATGAAAATCCTGATGTAAAGGGCAGACCGTTTTGGGGAGTTTGGAAGTGTGGGGATGTATGTGCAAAGATAATTGATGCCCCAGAAGTCATTCCATTCTACCTTATGGGGTAGTCTGCACAAAGCGTAGGCGTGCATGACGAGGAAGACTTCGGCGACCCAAAAGGCGAACTCCACCTCGGGATAATATTCCCCCATGTAGGCCGTGACGAATACTCCATGGATTATGTATAATATAAGAAGTGGAATACACCCTGTATTCCACTTCTGTTTTCTTGCTTTTTCAGTCATCTAATTTGATAATTGCTTTTATACTGTCCATTTTTTTAATGAATGATAAGTAAATGAACTCAAAACAAAGTTACAAATAAATATAATATAATTATAAGGTTTGGTGTGTTTTTTGGGTATTTCCATCAATATTTTCTATGAATTCTCCTTTTTAAGACGTAAAATACGATAATTTATCGCCGATTTTGCTCTTGGGTACCGTTTGATTATGGGTGATAAAAATATGAAATAAAACCCCACTTCCATACCTTGTAGGTGGAAGTGGGGTAATGTAGGCGATGTGGTCGATTGTCCGTGTTACCGGACGATGACTTTTTGCCGGTCTACGATATACAGCCCTTTGGAGAGGCCGCGCACTTGTTCGTGTCCGTCGACGGTCACTTGTCGTACCATGCGTCCATCCGTTCCGTAGATGGAAACGGTCAGCACTTGTCCTTCCGGACCTTGCAAACTGATGCAACCCTCTCCGCCGTATGCTTTGACGGTAGCTGTGCCCTTACGTACGGAAGTGACGGAGGTGGTGCCGTCGCCCAGATAATACAACCTGAAGTTGTCGGCCTTATACCATCCGTCGTTACCTTTGATGCCGAGGGTGAGCATGCCGTCCGTCACGTGGATGCTGTCTATGACGGTTTCCCGCAGGTAACGTCCGCCGAAACCGTCGTCGGTCATCGTGGCCATGGCCTCGTTGGCAAAGAGCGTGACGCTCTGTCCTTCGTCAGTGGCTATCCATGCCTTCACGCGGTAGAATCCGTTTTTCAGTCCCGTGGCTTTCTGGCTCAGCGTGACGCTGCCTGCCCCGCTACTGGAATAAGAGTAGAACACGTAACTGCCATCGGCATCCACCATGTAGTTGTCTAAAGAGGAAACGTCCGCCACCTTTGAACTCTGCCCTGTCTCGCGCGTGATGTCCCAGCCTGTGGTGCGTCGGCTTTCAAACGAAGCATTGGTCAGGTAGACATCCGTGAGGTCGATGGGCGCATCTGTGGGGATGAGGTTCTGTCGGCAGGCTTTGATATTCTCTTCCAGAAGGGCGGCGGCTTCGGCTATCTCCTCCGCTTCCGGATGGCGGGTATAGCATGCGGCTGCGGTGTGGATTTGGCCGAGGAACGTGTTGAGGTCTTCCGCAGACAGCTGCCCGTCGGAATTTCCAGCCAAAATGTAGGCTTGGTTCAGCAGTTCGCCGAGCTCTTCGCTTTCCTTGTCTTTCTTTTCGTATGCGTAGATGTTGATGCTTACGTCCTTGTCGTACGTAAGGTAACCGCTGAAAGCGGGGATGGTGGTGCCCTCGTCCTCTACGAAGGTCTGTATGTCGGCCTTGTTCAGCATGCGGAGTCCTTTCCGGGCCACTCCATTGCTGAAACTGTAGGACAGGGTGTCGGACGTAGCCGTTCCGTGCCCGTCATCGACGGTCACGTCGGTGGCCGTAATCCGGTCTTCGCCCGGCCGGGTAGTCCGGTAGAGGTAAGGCGTGCAAGCCTTTAACGTTGTGTTTACTTCGTCTGATTCCGAGATAAGGATGTTGCTCAGTTTCTTGATTCGCCGTGCGCGGCTACCTTCGGGTACTTCGCAGTCGAAAGGCAGGGCGATATATTGCCATTTCGTCGACGAGGACTGCGGGTCGAAGACGGCGCGGCGGGCGGTGAAAGGTTGCTGTGCGTAGTAGTCGTAACCCATGGTTAGGTAGAGTTCCTCGCATACCCCATTCTTGATGATGTTGCGTCCGGTGACGTCCGAGGCGGCATCAAGATAAAACAGTATGTTCGGGTTCGCTACCTGCGGCAGGCTGTCTATGCCAGTCACGCGTGTCAGGTCGTAGTGCAAGGCCGGGGTCGTGGCCGCCAGTTCCAAAAACTTGTCCCTGTTCCAATGGCCGAAGAAGACGGTTCCCCGGTTGTCCGTTTCGGCCATGGTGAGGTCGCAACCGGCTATCTTGAAATAGACCATGGTGTCTTCCGGTGCTGCCTCCATCGTCCGGTCTTCTCCTCCGGCCTTGTAGTCGCGGTGTAGTGCGACAGCGTATAACACGTCTTTTTCCATGTCGTTGAAGTTGAACGTCACGTCTTGTGTCGCGCCTTCAGCAAAGACGGTCTCCCTGTCCGACAAATCCTCGCGTATGACAAAGGCCGATTGTCCGGCATCGTATTGGTACAGGTCGCATTGCAAGGTCGGCGTGGTGGCGGTAGCTTCTTGGGCGTTCGTTATGGAAGCCAGGACGCAGGCTGCGTCGCTGTACACCTTATTATATAATATGGTGCTCTCTTGTCCGCCGATCACGATGGATGTTTTCTCGCTTTCCTGAGCGGCATCGAGCCGGAGGCCGTTCAGTGACAAGACGGGTTCCTGTACGGAGGCTTCGGTCGTCAGGCGTGCCAGGATACGGGCATTACTGTCCATGAGGTACATGTAATACGGCCCGGCGATACTGGGCCGGTAAGTCAATTCCACAGTTGCCGTTTCTCCGCTCGGGACGACCGTGTTCACGTCTCTTAGAAGTGCGTCGCTTACGTCTGTCGGTTCCTCTTCTTTTCGCTCGATGGCAAGGTATATTCCCTTGTAGTCTGTGGTTCCATGGTTGGTGATTTCCACTTCGATGGCGTTTTTCATGCGGGTGTACATCTTGCCTGTCCGGATTTCACCTTCCAAAGAATAGGTACGCGGATGTATGGCGTGGGTCATGCCTTGCTGCCCGTTGAATCCGTTCATACCCGTCAAGTCGTCCACGGTGTAATACCCGTCTCCTTGTCCTCCCCATCCGAAATTAAAATGGAAAAGGTTGTCCGAGGCGCGGTATCCGTCTACCACTACGGCATGTCCGCCTGATGTCGGGGATACTCCGCTGTACACGATGGGCCAACCTTTTGCCAAGTCGTCGTACACCATGTCTTCCCATTCCGACTGGCTGATACCGGATTTGTACGTGCATCGGCTGTCCATGAGGAATTGTCCGGAGAAGGTGTTGACCAAGTCACGGATTTGTCCCGACGTGGACGAACCGTAGGTGAGCCACGTGGAGGTTCCCGTGATGGCCATCAGCGTGGCCACGGCCGTGTTCATGTCCTCGGGCGTGGAGCCTCCGTAGTTGTCCTGCATCAGTTCCCATTGCAAGGGAGTTCCTTTTGGGAATGATTCGGTGACGGGAGCGTCGCCGTAACCGTAAGTCGGCGTATCATACTGCGAACGGTCGGGCAGCTCTTTTCTCCAGTAATATGCCACTTGCGCGGCAGCCGTGGCCACACATCCGGTCAGCGCGCGGCCTGACCCGTTTGACATATACGGGCATAAGTTATTGTAAGGAGCCCCTTGCGACCAGTGTGCACTGACCAATGGGGCGATGTTTTCCTTGTCGTTGGCTCGTGTTTGTACTCTCGGCCCTAAACCCTGGGCTTGTGCTGCTTTTATCATTCGGCTGTATCCTTCCAACCAGTCGAGCATGGCAGGCGGGAGAGTTTGCGGGTCGAAGTCCCCCTTTTCGGTATATCCCAGTACGTAGGGCATGCAGTCGTCTCCGGATATGATGACGAAGCCTTGGTCGTTTCCACGATTGAAAATGTAAAGAGGGGCATGTCCGTCAGTTCCCTTGCGTTTGGCAATAGAAGTTTCTATAAGTTCAGGGGGTTGATTTCCACGCATATAGGCCGTAGCTATTTCTTTGGCCTTTGCCCTGTCTACCGGATCTGCCCAGATACATAACGAGGAGGTAAGAAGTGTCAAAACTGTCAATAATGGTTTCTTCATAGGTCTGTATTTTTATTGATATTAGATTAATACGGTCAAAGGTAACTTTTTTTATGGACATTATGCTCGTTTTCTCAAAAATACTTGTGGTAGAACGTATTTATTTTATTACTTTTGCCAAAAAATTAAAGAGGAAAGAATATGCAGAAGAAGAATTACTATTTGGAATCGGTTCTCGATTTGAACGCCAGTAATGTATGGGGAACGGAAGCCCAAGAGCTTTTGGAATTGTGGCAAAAGGATATTAAGGAAGAAGGTTTTTCTTCATCTGAGGAAAAAGTGCTGAACGTCATCCGGCTGGCCTTTGACGTATATCATTTCGACCCGAAAGACGACCGGGAAGTCATGAGGTATAGCGACGGCAATTATGTCATCCTTCCTTGTGTAGACAAACGAAAAGGTGCCGTGGCCATACGTAAGAAAGAGATTCGCCGGATTACGGATCTCTCGTATGAGAACATTAAACATATTACGGCGTCCGACCTGCTGAAGTTGATAGAAGGTAATTTCGGCGGTGGTTGGGATTCCATATCTTTGACGATAAAAGACATTATAGAGTCGGCTTTCGACATTAGTACGACAACTCTGCCTGCTTCACGCATCCATGCTGCAGGCGGTACGTTGGAACGTAAAGTCGCCGATGGCTATGAAGCCTTGGAGATAGCGAAAGGAACTTGGGTAGAGGCTATTTTTGCCAAGAAACGCGAACCGGTAGAGAAATTGCGTTTTGTGCCCGAACCGGAATATGACGAAGACGGCAATCGTCGTATTGTAGACGAAGACACTGAAACTGATTCGGAGTCGGAAGAAGAGGGCGATACGGCCGGAGATGATACTTTTTACGGAAGCTATACTCCCGAGGCGGACATTAAGGATGTGGAGGAAGAACTGGCGGACGAATGACCTTTGGGCCGGAAAAGAATAAAACATGAAAATTGAAAAAACGGAGCGGGAACGCATCATCCGGTTGGTGAAGCAACAGGTGGTGCCGGCAATAGGATGCACAGAACCTATATGCGTGTCTCTTTGTGTGGCCCGTGCGGCAGAGGTGCTTGGAGAAAGACCGGTCGCAGTCAGTGTCTTTCTCAGTGCGAATATATTGAAAAATGCCATGGGTGTGGGAATTCCCGGTACGGGTATGGTGGGACTTCCCATAGCTATAGCTTTGGGCGTAGTGGCAGGTAAGTCTGCATACGGGCTGGAGGTGCTGAAAGACGTGATGCCGACAGACGTAGAGCAGGGCAAACAATACATAGCGGAGCGGCGTGTCAAAATATCATTAAAAGAAGGCATTTCGGAAAAGCTGTATGTCGAAGCCATAGTGGAGAGTGAGTCCGGCCATAGGGCTACGGCTGTCATTGCCGGTCAGCATACGCATTTCGTCTATGTGGAGAAAGACGGGAAAGTGCTGTTGGACAATCGTATGCCACAAGGAGAGGAAGCCGGAGAGGATGAATGCGAACTCAACTTGCGCAAGGTGTACGATTTTTCAGTAGAAGCGCCGTTGGAAGAAATCGAATTTATCCGAGAAGCACGCCGCTTGAACGAATCGGCCTCCCGGCAAGCTTTGAAAGGGTGCTACGGACATGAGTTGGGCAAGACGCTGAGCCGTCCTTTGGGGCGCGGTATTATGGGGGATACGATATTCTCTCATATTCTGTCGAGCACCTCATGTGCGTGCGACGCCCGTATGGCCGGGGCTATGATTCCGGTGATGAGCAATTCCGGAAGCGGCAACCAGGGGATTTGTGCTACGATGCCGGTCGTGGTTTTTGCCGAAGAGAATCACAATACGGACGAAGAACTTGTTCGCGCGCTTATGCTGAGCCATCTGACAGCCATTTATATCAAGCAAAGTCTGGGTGTCCTGTCGGCCTTGTGCGGATGTGTGGTGGCTTCTACGGGATCGAGCTGTGGCATCACCTATCTGATGGGAGGAAAGTACGAGCAAGTCTCATACGCCGTGAAGAATATGATAGCGAACCTCACGGGGATGATTTGTGACGGAGCCAAACCGAGTTGCGCATTGAAATTGACGAGCGGGGTTTCCACAGCCGTATTGTCAGCCATGCTGGCCATGCAGCAGAAATGTGTGAGCAGCGTGGAGGGCATCATCGACGATGATGTGGATAAGAGCATACATAACCTGACAAGTATCGGAGCCGAAGCCATGAACGAGACCGACCGTAAGGTTTTGGAGATTATGACGCATAAAAGTTGAAGTATGGATTAATTTTTTTTAAGAAGAAAGCGGGTGTGAGCCCGCTTTTTCTGATTTATATCAGATATCTGTTTCGGAAAAAGTGTTAGATTTGCACTTGATATTCATTAACTAATTTTTGAAGTATTATGAAACAAAGAATCAAATTGCTTTTCGCATGCAGTTGTGTGGCGGCTTGGTCTGCCGGGAGTTTGGCACAATCATTCACGTGGTATGCCAGTACGGAAGGAAATACGTGGAAAACGTCTACGGTGAAGATGTCCAAGAAGGCTGCGGATGCCCATGTGACGGTGGAAGAGAATGCGGCACCGATTGTGGAATTCAAGGCATGGGGTGCCACGTTTAATGAATTGGATTGGGACGCGTTGGGCATGTTGACCCGTGACGAACAGGACGAGATTCTGAAAAACGTATTTTCGCCGGAGGGGGATTTGCGTATTTCCCGTGGGCGTATTTCCATGAACGCCAACGACTATGCCCGTTCTTGGTATAGTTGCGACGAGGTGGCCGGGGATCTGGAACTGCGTTATTTCAATATAGACCGCGACAAACAGTCCATCATCCCTTTCATACGCGCGGCACAGAAGTATAATCCCGAACTGACGTTCTGGACATCTCCGTGGTGTCCACCCAGTTGGATGAAAATCACGGGAGATTATCCTGTGTTGAGCAGCAAGTTCAACCACATGCCCGAAAAGATGAATTACATCCTTTACGGTAATGTGAACGACAAGGTGGATCCTGATGAAATGAAACTGGTCGGTAGGAGAGGGGATAAATTCCCGCGCCAGTTGGCTACCACGGACTACTTTATACAGGATCCGCGTTACTTGCAGGCGTATGCCAATTATTTCTGTAAGTTTATCGACGCTTACAAGGAACAGGGGGTGAATATAGATATGGTGATATATCAGAATGAGGCATACAGCTACACGCCTTACCCCGGTTGTGCATGGACGGCCGAGGGAACGGTGCGGTTCAATCGTGACTATCTGGGTCCCACGCTCAGACAAAAACATCCGGAGGTGAAGCTTTATCTCGGGACGTTCAACACCAACCGTGTGGACTACGTGCAGAAGATTGCTTCCGACACGAAGTTGCAGGAATACGTAAGCGGCATGGCATTCCAATGGGAAGGCCGCGAGTCGCTCCCCGTACTGCGCAAGGAACATCCCGAGTGGAACTATATGTGTTCGGAAAGCGAATGCGGACGGGGTAGCTTCGACTGGGGAGCAGGCGAACATACCTTTGAACTGATGAACCATTATTTGGGTAACGGATGCAACGAGTACACTTTCTGGAATTTCATCTTGGCCGACAATGGCGAGAGTCCGTGGGGATGGAAACAGAATGCCCTTATCCGGGTGGATTCCAAGGCACGTACGTTTACCTATACTCCGGAGTATTTTGCCGTGAAGCATTACAGCCATTTCATCACGAAAGGCAGTCAGGTGGTGGCTTACAAAGCCCAAGGGGACGACAGGATGCCGGTATTGGTCAGCCGCACACCTGAAGGAAAGTATGTGGTCGTGGCCGGAAATTTCAAAGACGAGGTTTCTCCGTTGGTGGTCAAGATAGGAGAGAAGAGCCTGTCCGCCGAACTGGCAGCACATTCTTATAATACGTTTGTGATGAAATAATACGGTTTGCACGCCGGAAAGATACGGTGCAGGGGCCGGCTTCGTAAGGAAACGGAGCCGGCTCTTTGAGTATGTGACGGTCCGGTACGGCTTGTTAAAGCTTGTTATATTCGGCAGAGTAGAGATTTTGCGAGTAAACCTTATATCTGGAAATGGGTCATACTTCTGTGAAACAAAAAAGAATGGTTTAATTAAAAAGGAAACAACTATGAGAAAATTGATGATGGCCGTATGTTTTGCTTTGTTGGCCGGAAGCACATTGTCAGCCCAAGAGGGCGGAAACACGCCGCGCATGCGGACGAATCCCGAACAGATGGCCAAGCGGATGGCCGGGAAACTGATGTTGGACGACGAAACATCGGCAAAATTTATTCCCCTTTACGAGGAATACATGCAAAAGTTGGCGGAATGCCGCGTGCCCAAAAAGGAAAAAGGAGGTCAGGCGGCACAATCGGATAAAGATATAGACGAGAACATAAAGGCTCGTTTTTCGGCTCAGGAGAAACGGTTGGACGTACAGAAGAGCTACTATGACAAGTTTAAGAAAGTGTTGACGATGAGACAGGTGCAACAGCTTTATGAACGTCCGGACATGGGAAGTCGTCCGCGTTTTCAGGGACAAAAAACGCATTCTGCGCCGCGCCGCTGAAAAGCAGGCAAGAGGCGGGAAAACCGTTTGCCGCAGAACGGAAAATCAATCTCAGGAGATTGAAAAATCATTCGGCTGAGAATGAAAAATCGTTTGGCGCAGATTTTTACGGCGTTAATTATCAGACTGTTGCAAAGAGCCTTCCGAACGTGTTTTTTAGGTCTGGAACACAAGGGTAGGAAACACAGGTGAGGGCGGTAACGGAATCAGGAAAAAATGACCGGGCATACAGAGGAAATTCTCTTGGTATGCCCGGTCTTTTTTTCAGAAGTCGCGGAGCGCGGCGCATCAAGCCATGGTGCCGCCCATGATGTCCAACAGTTCGTTGGTGATGGCCTGCTGGCGTCCTTTGTTGTACACGACGGTGAGGTCCTGTATCAAGTTGTTGGCATTGTCCGTGGCTATCTGCATGGCCATGCTTCGTGTGGCATGTTCGGATGCGTTGGAGTCTAAAAGAGTGGTATAGACTTTCAGCTTCAACACCTCCGGAATCAGTTTGGCCAATAGAATTTCTTCCGAAGGTTCTATCAGATAGTCCGGCTGCCGGTTGTCGGTCGGAACCTCGGTCATGGCAGACAAATCTATCGGTAAATATACCGTGTTGACGAGTTCCTGTGAACCGGCGGATTTAAAGTGATGATAAATAAGCTCTACCCGGTCTATGTCGCCCGACAAAAAACGTTCGCATAGTTCTGCTGCCAAACTCTCACATTCCGTATAGTTGGGCTTATCGGCCATGTGCGTATAATCTCCGGCCGGGGTAAAGCCCGATTTTTTCACAGCGTCTGCAATCTTTCTTCCTACGGGATAGATGATAAGATTTTCCTTTGCCATTTGTGCGTGTTCGTCCAGCCACTGATGGTAGGAGCGTATGACGTTGGAGTTGAATCCGCCGCACAAACTGCTGTTGGACGAGAATATGACCAGTGCAATGCGCTTTGCCTCCCGTTGCGTGGCAAAGGGCGATTCCGTTTTACCGCCGGTTTGCAAGAAGTGGGTCATGATGGCCGACATCTGCCGTTCGTAGGGCAACATGCCTTCGATGACTTCTTGCGCCTTGTGCAACTTGGCGGAAGCCACCATTTTCATGGCCGACGTAATCTTCAGCGTATTATTGGCCGAGAGTATTCTGCCCTTAACTTCTTTTAATGATGCCATGGTCTATCAGTTTTTAAATAACAGAAGAGTGGACTGAGCCACATCTTCGATGACTTTGGTCACTTGTTCGTTGATGACTCCGCCTTCTAAAACCTCCAACACATCCTGACGGTGAGATGCGCGCAGGCTTTCCAGAAATTCGTGCTGGAAGGCAATGACCTGGTCGATACGTATGTCTCGCATCAGTCCGTGCGTACCGCAATAGAGGATAGCGACTTGTTCGCCTACCGGCATGGGGGAGTATTGGGGTTGTATCAACAGTTGGTTGTTCTTTCGTCCGCGGTCGATGGTCATGACGGTCACGGAATCCATGTCGCTGCTGAACTTGGAGAAAGCTTCCAGTTCACGGTATTGTGCCTGGTCGATTTTCAGCGTGCCGGCCACTTTCTTCATGCTCTTGATTTGCGCGCTGCCGCCCACACGGGATACGGAGATACCTACATTGATGGCCGGACGGAAGCCTTGGTTGAACAAGTCAGTTTCGAGGAATATCTGTCCGTCGGTGATGGAAATCACATTCGTAGGGATGTAGGCGGACACGTCGCCTGCCTGTGTCTCGATGATAGGGAGTGCCGTGAGCGAACCTCCGCATTTCACTTTTCCTTTCAGGCTTTCCGGCAGGTCGTTCATCTGCTCGGCCACTTCCTGCTGGTTGATGATTTTGGCAGCACGTTCCAACAGGCGGGAGTGCAGGTAGAAGATGTCGCCGGGGTAAGCTTCGCGACCCGACGGACGGCGCAGGATGAGCGAAACCTCGCGGTAGGCTACGGCCTGTTTGGAAAGGTCGTCGAATACGACTAAGGCATGGCGGCCGGTGTCACGGAAATATTCTCCGATGGCTGCCCCGGCAAACGGTGCGAAGTATTGCAATGCAGCCGGGTCGGCAGCCGTAGCGGCTACGACCACCGTGTAGTCCATGGCACCTTTTTCACGCAGCGTGTTGACGATGTTGGCCACGGTGGAGCCTTTCTGCCCGATGGCCACATAGATGCAGTACACCGGTTTGCCCGCCTCGTATGCGGAACGTTGGTTGATGATGGTGTCGATGGCTATCGCGGTCTTCCCCGTTTGGCGGTCGCCGATGATCAATTCGCGTTGTCCCCGTCCGATGGGAATCATGGCGTCGATGGCCTTGATGCCTGTCTGCAGAGGTTCAGATACCGGTTGGCGGTAAATGACTCCGGGAGCTTTGCGTTCCAGCGGCATTTCGAAAAGTTCCCCTCCTACGGTGCCTCTTCCGTCCAAAGGAACGCCCAACGGGTCGATGACGCGCCCCAGCATGTTCTCGCTGACCCGTATGGAGGCGATGCGTCCCGTACGTTTCACAATCATGCCCTCTTTGATGAGGTCGGTGGCTCCTAAGAGGACGGCTCCCACGTTGTCTTCTTCCAGGTTCATCACCACTCCCATCACTCCGTTTTCAAATTCCAATAATTCATTGGCCTCGGCATGGAGCAATCCATAAATACGTGCCACGCCGTCGCTGACCTGCAACACCGCGCCCACTTCGTCGAACTGGATGGACGTGTTGATTCCTTTGAGCTGTTGGAGCAATACCTCCGAAACCTCGCTGGGTCTTATCTTATCTGGCATATTCTTGTTTCCTTTTCATTATACGATTCTTCTGTTTTTCTCGATGAACTGTTTCTTCACGCGTTTCAACTGTCCGGCTATGCTGGCGTCGATTCGCCAATAGCCGATTTCCAGAATGCCGCCACCGATGATGTCGGGGTCTACCTTGGTGTTGAATTCCACCGTGCGTCCCCGATAGCGTTTCAGGATGAGCGCTTTCAGCTCGTTGAGGGTTTCCTCCGCGGCATTGCCGTGACAAGTTTTCCCTGACGTATTTTTTTCTTTTTCCGATATAAGAATAAGAAAGAATGCAGGATGAAAGCCAATAGCTTTTCGCGCCTTTTTTCAAGTAGCAGATAGAAGAATTTGGTCAACTCTTCGCATGTGTCCGCTCCGGCGGTAGCATTGTGCAAGAGCTTTATTTTCTCTGTACGGCTCACCATCGGATTCTCTATCGTATGGCGGAACTCCGGAAGCTGGTTGTATTGGAACAGGAGTTGTTGGGCCTGTTCGTACACCAAGGTTTCGTGTCCGTTCTCGCATGCGAAGAGCAACAATGCGCGGGCATAACGTCTTGCAATAATTCCTATATCCATTATTCAATGTTGTTGTTTGATTTAACTTCGTCCAACAGTCTGTTCACTAATTCAAGCTGTTCCTTATCATCAGACAGTTTTTTACGCAATACCTTTTCAGCCACATCTACAGACAGTATCGCTACTTGCCGACGTATGTCGTTGATGGCGCTTTCTTTTTCCGCAGCTATCTGGTGGCGGGTTTCATCCAAAGCTTTCCGCGCTTCGGTGCGAGCCCGTTCGCGTGCTTCGGCGATGATGCGGTCGCGCGTGGCGGAAGCTTCTTTCAGTATGGCGGTCTGCTCTTCGTGTGCCCGTGCCAGCAGTGCTTCGCTTTCGGCTTTTACCTGCTGCAACTGCTCGTTGGCCTGGCGGGCAGCCTCCAGCGAACTGTCTATGTATTGTTTCCGTTTGTCCACCATTCCGGTGATGACAGGAAATGCGTATTTAGCCAAGATGAAGAATACGATTCCGAATATAATCACCATCCAGAACAGTGTGCCCGGATCCGGGGTTAGCAGTCCCATAAGCAACAACGGTTTAGAGGAACAATGTCAAAAGACAAACGACAATGGCGATGAGGGCTACACCTTCTATCAAAGCTGCCGCGATGATCATATTCATACGCACGTTGTTGGATTCCGACGGTTGTCGTGCAATGGCGTCCATGGCCGAGCCGCCGATGCGTCCGATACCTATACCTGCACCCAAAACGGCAATACCAGCGCCAATCGCTGCACCCAACTTGGTAAGACCTATACCTCCGATAGCTTGTAATAAAATGGATAATAACATAATGTTTCTGTTTTTAAGGGTTATACTTAATTTTCTAATAGTTTTCCTTTAATTCTCTTCTTTTACGCGTGACAGTCCGATGAACACGGCCGACAACATGGTGAATACATACGCTTGGATGAAGGCTACAAGAAGTTCCAGCATGTCCATGAAGATACCGAAAAGTACGGATATGACCGTCATGGAACCGTTGATGACCGGACCTGCCTTCACCGTAATGAAGATAATGGCTACCAAACTTAGGATGGCTGCGTGCCCGGCCATGATGTTGGCAAACAGACGGATCATCAAAGCAAATGGTTTGGTGAAAATCCCGAATAGCTCAATCATAGGCATGAGAGGCACGGGAACTTTCAACCATAAGGGGACTTTCGGCCAAAAGATATCCTTCCAATAGGCTTTTGTTCCGCAGATGTTGGTGAAGAGAAAGGTGCACAATGCCAATACCAATGTAATGGCAATGTTTCCCGTGACGTTAGCTCCTCCCGGAAAGATTGGAAGAATACCCATCAGGTTGTTAACCAGAACGAAAAAGAACGCGGTCAGCAAGTAGGGAGCGTATCTCCGGTAGTCTTCCCCGATACATCCTTTGATGACTTCATCGTTTATCATGACCACCAGAGCCTCTATCATGCCCACACCGCCTTTAGGTGCTCCTTCGCTCACTTCGTGACGCTTGTACCAACGCGCACATCCCAGCATGATGGCCACCAATATGGCGCTGTTGATGAACAGTGCCAGCACGTTTTTGGTGATGGAGATGTCGAACGGACGGATTTCTTCTCCCGTGGCGTCTTTTTCTACGATTTTATTTTTATATTCGCCATCCGGTGCGATGTATAATCCTTCGTATCGGGCTTGATTTCTCAGACGGGCAGAAGAAAATATATGCCAACCGGAAGAGCTTTTCACAATCACGGGCAAGGGGATGCGTATGGAGGCATCTCCGATGTCTGTGATATGCCATTCGTATGCGTCTTCGATGTGGCCGAAAACGATTTCGTACACATCTATTTCTTGGGTTTCTTCAGCCTGTGCCTGCCGTGGCATGAACATCAACAGGCATAAACCTATACAGCATAAATATTTTAGTAGCTTCATTCCTTAAACTTATCTTTTTATGCAGCCTGACCTGAAAGGGGTCAGGCCGTCACTTCCGTTACGCAGACGGAGACTGTGTTGTCATTCACTTCTACAAAACCACCTGAAATGTTCAAGCAGATCTTGTCTTTTCCACTCCGGTAAACGACTTCTCCTGCGTCGAGGGACGAAATCAGGGGCGCGTGGTTGTGGAATACGGCGAACTGTCCGGCACTGCCGGGAAGTCTTACGTACTTCACCGGGCCTTCGAACAAAGTCTTTTCCGGCGACACGATGAGCAAATGAATTTTATCCTCTTCCATACGATTTAGTTTTGGGCTGCGCTCAACAATTCTTTTCCTTTGGCAATGGCGTCTTCAATGGTGCCCACGTTGAGGAAAGCCTGTTCGGGAAGGTCGTCCACCTCTCCGTCCAATATCATTTTGAATCCTTTGATGGTGTCTTCGATGGATACCATGACGCCCGGCACGCCTGTGAACTGTTCGGCCACGGCAAAGGGTTGCGACAGGAAACGTTGTACCCGTCGTGCGCGGTTCACCGTCAGATGGTCTTCGTCCGAAAGCTCGTCCATGCCGAGGATGGAAATGATGTCTTGCAGCTCCTTGTTCCGTTGCAGGATTTGTTTGACGCGCTGGGCCGTTTCGTAATGTTCCTGTCCCACGATGAGCGGATCAAGAATACGCGATGTGGATTCCAAGGGATCCACCGCAGGATAAATGCCCAACTCCGTGATTTTACGGCTCAGTACGGTCGTGGCATCCAGATGCGTGAATGTCGTGGCCGGGGCAGGGTCGGTCAAGTCGTCGGCAGGCACGTACACGGCCTGTACAGACGTGATAGATCCGTTCTTCGTGGACGTGATTCGTTCTTGCATCTGTCCCATTTCGGAAGCCAGTGTCGGCTGATAACCCACGGCCGAGGGCATACGTCCCAACAGGGCGGACACTTCGGAACCGGCCTGGGTGAAACGGAAGATGTTGTCGATGAAGAACAGAATGTCACGCGGTCCGTCTCCCTTATTGTTGTCACGGAAAGACTCGGCTAAGGTCAGACCGGAAAGCGCTACGGAAGAACGTGCGCCCGGCGGTTCGTTCATCTGTCCGAATACCATGGCCACTTGGGATTTTTCCACCTCATCCATGTCTACTTTCGACAGGTCCCAATGCCCGGCTTCCATGCTTTTCAGAAATTCGTCGCCGTATTTGATGACACCGGACTCAATCATTTCGCGTAGCAGGTCGTTACCCTCACGCGTACGTTCTCCCACACCGGCGAACACGGAAAAGCCGTTATGCTTTTTGGCAATGTTGTTGATGAGCTCCTTGATTAATACCGTTTTTCCTACGCCCGCCCCACCGAACAATCCGATTTTTCCTCCTTTCAGATAGGGTTCCAACAGGTCTATCACTTTGATGCCCGTGAAAAGCACTTCCTGAGTGGTGGAAAGGTCTTCAAACTTAGGAGGATCCCGGTGGATGGGAAATGCTCCGGTTTCGTCTAATGCCTGCATGCCGTCGATGGCTTCGCCTACGACGTTCATGACCCGTCCGCGAATCTGTGCGCCCACCGGCATGGTGATGGGTTTTCCGGTAGAGACCACTTTCATGCCGCGTTGCAGGCCGTCCGTACTATCCATGGCGATGGTGCGCACCGTGTCTTCTCCGATGTGTTGCTGCACTTCCACGGTCAATGTCTTGCCGCCCGGACGTTCGATTTTCAGAGCGTCGT
>ENA-ORSL01001403-ORSL01001403.1-human-gut-metagenome-genome-assembly--contig:-NODE-1403-length-20419-cov-7.131507_pt1 | contig 20419 bp, 24 predicted proteins | sample MGYA00242190_ERZ509157 | MGnify/ENA primary metagenome ERZ509157 (study PRJEB26280, sample SAMEA2338664) | human gut metagenome | biome: human gut; feature: human-associated habitat; material: faeces...
GGAAGAGGAACGAGCCCCTATGACGGTCTTTCCATCGCATGGGCAGCGGTCGAATACCTTTGTAACGACAACACACATATTCGGACGCTTTTTGCAACGCATTACCATGAACTCACAGCACTGGAAGGCGAACGATACGGAGTCAAGAATCTGAATGTCGATGTCGCGGAGGAAAACGGGAATATCGTATTCCTTCACAAAATTGTCGAAGGCTCTGCAAGCAGAAGCTACGGAATCCATGTTGCAAAGCTTGCGGGGATACCGAAAGTTCTGCTCGAGCGCGCACAAGAGAAACTTGCGGAACTTGAAACGGCGGTGCCTTCACAGAGTGTGATGTACGGCGACTTGACAACGGCTGCAAACACAAAAGCCGCAGAGCCTTGCGAAGAGCAGATTTCCATGTTCTCGTTTGCTCCAAATCCGGTAGTCGAAAAGCTTAAGGCACTCAACCTGATGGAAATCACACCATCGAAGGCATTTGAAATATTGGAAGAACTAAAAGCATCACTGGATAAATAAAAAAAAGAGGTGGCAGAAATGGCAGAAAGAGGAACAAACAAGATTCTGATCGGATACTTATGTGCAATCGGTACCGAAATTATTTTCGGAATGAGTTATATTTTCACGAAGCAAGGTGTGAACGAAGCAAGCACCTTTGCTCTTCTCGGGTGGCGTTTTTTCACAGGATTTGCGATAATGTCACTGTGTATACTTGCAGGAATTGTTAAAGTGAATTTCCACGGAAAAAACTTCAAAAATATTCTTGCAATTGCACTGTTCAGCCCCGTAATCTATTACATATGCGAAACCTTCGGAATCAGCCACACCACGGCTTCCGAAAGCGGGGTGTTCATTGCAACGCTTCCGGTTGTGTCGTTTCTTGCCTCCGCAGTCATTCTGCACAAGAAACCGACAAGAAGTCAGCTCATTGGGGTTCTTGTAACACTTGGCGGTGTTGTGGTAACGATCCTTGCGGTAGATGCAACGGCAAGTTTCTCGGTTGTCGGATATGCTTTTCTTCTCGCAGGTGTTACCTCATATGCAATTTACAGTACCCTTGTCGAGAGAGAAACGCAGTTCTCGGGTGCTGAAATTACCTATATTATGCTTGCAGCAGGGGCTTTCGTATATACACTCATCGCAATTATTGAAGCCATCACGCAGGATAATCTCGGATTCCTTGTTACGCTTCCGTTTAAGAATACAGCATTTCTGACAGCTGTTCTTTATCAGGGCATCGGCTGCTCGATTCTTGCTTTCTTCATGTCAAATGTTGCGATTGCGAATATCGGCGTGAACAGGAATGCTTCGCTTATTGGTATATCAACGGTTGTTTCAATCATATCCGGAGTTGTTTTCATGCATGAAAGTTTCACCGCATATCAGCTGGTCGGAGCAATCGTTATCATCGCCGGCGTATACATTGCAAATATCAGTATGTTAAGGAGGAATAAGGGAAATGGAGAAAAATAACAGAAATAGCGATTGGTTTGAAATAAGAAAAGGAGACGACACCGTTTATGCTTTTTGTGAACATAAGCATGCACAGTGGGTACATTCTTTCTTGATTTTGGGCGAAAAGCGCAGTGTGCTGTTTGACACGGGACTGGGTGTCTGCAATATTGAGGAGGCAATTGGCCCACATCTCAAAACACCGCTTCTGGTTGTGAACAGCCACGCACATTTTGATCATATCGGAAACAATTGGCGTTTTCCGGAAGTGTACGGTCACATCACGGATTTTTCGGAGAAAATCGCGCGCGAAGGTGTCTCTCATGAAAAACTTGAGGGACAGTTTGACGAATGCAATTTTTCGGGCGGATGGCCGGATGGCTTTGATGGCAGCACTTTTGCCATTCCTCCGTACACTCTGAAACCACTTGCCGACGGCGAAAAAATTGATTTGGGCGACCGCAGCCTTGAAGTCTTATATTGCCCGGGACACAGTGACGACGGCATCATGCTTTGGGACAAGCAGACCGGAAACCTCTTCACCGGCGATTCGTATTACAGCGGCGGACTGTATCTTTATTTCGATGATGATGTATACGGCAAATCCGACATCAAAGCTTATTATGATGCAATCACCCGCATCACCGAGCACTGCAAGGACATCCGCAAACTCTGTGTTTCACACAATCCGGATGCTTTCCACGAAGGCCCATCCCAGCTTATCGAACTGCAGCAGGGTCTTGAGGATCTTATGGACGGCAAACTCACGCCGGAGCCGGTTGACCTGCCGTGCGGCGATTCGTATTATATAGGCGGTGGCAAAAGGGCAGTCCTTCCGCATTGCTCAATCATCTACAGGTAATAATATGGATTTATCGGATTACACATTGCAAATAATCATAGTGCTTACAGTTCTCGCATTGTTTGTGCTTCAATATGTACTGTGCAAGCAAGCCGCAAGCAAATGGCTCCGTGCCATCCCGTTTTTGGCACCGCTTGCTTCGCTTGCCTTTGCGGCATGGTTTGCCTTGCAGCCAAAAGGCGGATTCATGGATTTCAGCATGCTCGCGGCACTGCTGTTCGTGCTGTTTGCACTTCTGTGCCTGGTGCCGATTCTGGTGGCAAGAGTGGTGTACCGTGTAAGAGGGAAAAAGCGAGAAACAGAATAGATTTTAGGAATGAAAAGGCATCATGGATGGGTGCCTTTTTCATATGGAAATATTTACAAATTAAAACAAATGTGTTATCATAATATCGAACAAGTGTTCTGACGAATGAATTTGAGAGGATTTGAGGGAATGAATAGAAAAGTAAGCATTATTGAGGATTTAAACGGAAAGAAAGTCATTCTGATTAATGATGTATTCTTTAGGGGAAAGAAAAATATTGATTGGGATATGGTAGAACAATTTTACCGGATGAATACGCACATTCAGAATATACACGCATTTTGAGAGGCGCCAATGCAAAGGCTAAAGCAACCGCAATTCAAGGAGTCCCTGAAATAGTAGAAATCGCATCGGAGAAAAGATATACAGAAAATTATAAAATAAAACATCGAAAAGATGCTAAGTATGGTTGGTATCGATATGAATCTATATTTGCACTGCCAATATTTGACGGAGAAGGAGAGATTAATCACTTCAATGTTTTTCGTATAATTATGGTGGTTCGTCAAGATAAAGATGGGAAAATGTATTTGTATGACATAATAGATATAAAAAAAGAAACGAGCAACTTTTTCCAGTCTCAAGACCTTACTCAGTAAAAAACCCATTTCTTACACCCACTATACACGATTTAATTTTGTTTATCAATGATTTTAAGAAAGATTTATACTGTACCCATAACAGTGGACACATAGAAAAGTGAGTTACCCGATATTTTTCCTTGAGACGAAGTGCCGGAATATGCTTTTGTCGTTTTGTGTTTGACAAAAAAGCAAACCGTCAAATGTTGCTGAACGGTTCGTCAGAATTTATCAGTATGTCGGTGCGGAAGGTGTTGCGGAGTTTACGATTCTGGGATTCGTCGTGTACGGAATGGCTAGAAAAATTAGGCAATTCCCACCAAGCGCCCCAAAAAGACCCCCTTTTCGTGTATTTTTGCTTGTTTTACACCTTTTTGATCCCATTTCAGGTCCGATTTGCACCGGGATTTTGCCCTTTACAGAAATGTCAAGTTCTGGGAGGTTGAAATTCCAACGTTTTGGTAGTGTGAATTTTTTGACACTTTTTTACAGCGTCGTTTTTTCTCTTCTGAGAGAGCCCAAATACACGAAACACCCCCTCATAGAAGCATTTTTCGTGTAAATGCTGTTTCTCTCCCGAGGAGACGCGCTGCGTAAACATCATGTTCGGTCCTTGTGGAGACGCGCCTACCTCCGACGCGCCGGCGCAATGCTTTACCACAACTAATTTTAGATACCCATTTTTTTTTCGAACAATGCTATGTGCATTATTCCGTTATTTTGGTAAAGGTTGTTCCGATATTATTGATATTGTTCCGTTAAAGTGGTATACTATATCTTAGATTGGAGTGATAATCTATGTTTATGACAGTAAAACAGGCTTCAGAAAAATGGGGCATTTCTGATAGAAGAATCAGAGTTCTTTGTTCTGAGGGAAAAATTCAGGGTGCGTACCAGGAAGGGCGCGGATGGAAAATTCCTGTGGATGCAAAGAAACCTGCTGATGGTCGTTATAAGTCAAAGGAGAGCTTGTTGGCGCAAATTGACCGCAAAAAAGCTGAACTGGACAGCAGAAGACCACTGACCGCCGGCGAAGCAGAAAGACTGAAAGAAGAGTTCGTCGTAGAGTACACCTACAATTCCAATGCCATCGAAGGAAATACTCTTACATTAAGAGAAACAGATTTAGTTCTTCGTGGTCTTACGATTGAGCAGAAACCGCTGAAAGACCATATGGAGGCAGTCGGTCATAAAGAAGCTTTTGATTTTGTGAGCGAACTTGTAAAAGAGAATGTTCCAATCAGCGAGAGCATCATTAAACAGATTCATTATCTTGTCCTTGCTGATAAGAGAGAAGACCGTGGTGTCTACCGTAGAGTTCCGGTTCGTATTATGGGTGCTCAGCATGAACCTGTGCAGCCGTACCTGATTGAGCCGAAGATGGAGCAGCTATTGCATGACTTTGTTGAACGCAAAGAACATATCGTGACAAAATTAGCCCGTTTTCATATTGAGTTTGAGGGCATTCATCCTTTCATTGACGGTAATGGCAGAACAGGAAGACTGCTTGTAAATCTTGAACTGATGAAGAAAGGATATCCACCGATTGATATTAAGTTTGCAGACAGAGTTTCCTATTATAATGCCTTTGATGAATATTATGCAAAACATAATCTTTCAGCAATGGAAAACTTGTTTGCAGGATACATTAATGCAAGATTGGATATGTATTTGGATATGTTGCAGGATTAACCGACCTGCTTTTGAATAAGGAGGTCGCCTATGCCTTTTGAAATAGTACGAAATGATATAGTAAATATGCAAGTGGATGCTCTGAAACGCTTCTGCAATTGATTGACCGCACCGGAAAGAAGGACTCGATAATCTATAAAAAGGTAAATGTGGATAGAAAGCTGTTTTCGAAAATCCGAAATAATATGGACTACAAGCCATCTAAGACAACAGCACTGGCCTTTGCCTTTGCACTGGAACTGGATGTAGATGAAACGAAGGACTTTATCGGCAGAGCAGGGTTTGCCCTATCCCATAGCAGTAAGTTTGATGTGATAGTGGAGTATTTCCTGGTAAACAGAAACTACGATGTGTTTGAGCTGAACGAGGTTCTATTTGCGTTTGATCAGCCGCTTATCGGCACATAAACATAAAAATGTCGCATGCTATGCGACCATTTATTCTCCTGATTTTCTTATAATGAAACCACATTAAAAAACAGGAGGATTTCAAAATGACAGAACTTGTATTTATCTTAGACCGCAGTGGTTCCATGTCGGGACTGGAAAGGGACACAATCGGAGGTTTCAACTCCATGTTGGAAAAGCAGCGTAAGGAACCGGGGGATGCTGTGATATCCACCGTGCTGTTTGACAACGAAACGGAGGTGATCCATGATCGTGCTGCGATCGCAGATGTACCGAACCTTACGGACAAGGAATATTACGTACGTGGCTGTACGGCACTTCTCGATGCGGTCGGTGGTGCGATCCATCATATCGGGAATGTTCACAAATATGCCCGCAAAGAAGATTTGCCGGAAAAGACTCTCTTTATCATCACAACGGATGGTATGGAAAACGCCAGCCATCGTTACACCTACGATAAGGTGCGCTATATGATCGAGCGTCAGAAAGAGCGTTATGGCTGGAAATTCCTTTTCCTTGGGGCAAACATCGATGCGGCTGCAGAAGCCAAAAGATTTGGTATTGATGAATCCATGGCAGCGAACTATCATTGTGACAAGATCGGAACGGCACTCAACTATGAGGTCATCAGTGAGGCGATTAGCAGTGTAAGAGCGTGTGCAGTACCGCTTACTGCTGACTGGAAAAAGAAGATTGATATTGATTACAAAAAGAGAGGTGATAAGCGATGATTGGAGCAATCTTAGGAGATATCATCGGCAGCCCTTATGAATTTGACCGCGGCTGCAAAAGCAAAGAGTTCCCTTTATTTTCCCGCCAATCCACCTATACGGATGATACTGTAATGACTTTGGCTGTTGGCTTGACATTTCTTGATGCACCGTCAAGTGCTTCGGATGATTGGATTTTGCGAACCTTGGCTGATCATATGCGGAAGTTTGGAAAGATGTATCCGAATGCCGGGTACGGCGGAAGGTTCAGGCAGTGGCTTCTTAATCCGGAGTGCAAAGCTTACAATAGTTTTGGTAATGGCTCTGCAATGCGTGTTTCTTCGGTTGCGTGGTTATATAACGATATCGATGCTGTCAGACACGCAGCAAGGCTCTCAGCCATAGTTACCCATAACCATCCGGAAGGAATCAAGGGTGCCGAAGCAACCGCCAGTGCTATCTTCCTGGCAAGGACAGGACATAGCAAAACGGAAATCAAAGAATATATTGAACGCGAATTTTGTTATGAATTGAACCGTACTTGCGATGAGATCAGACCCGGATATTTTCATACGGAAACTTGTATGGAAACTGTGCCGGAGGCCATCACCGCTTTTTTAGAGGGAAACAGCTTCGAAGACGTTATTCGCACTGCGGTGTCCCTTGGCGGTGATTGTGATACTCTGACGGCTATTGCCGGTAGTATTGCGGAAGGCTTCTATGGAGTTCCTGCTGAACTGAAAGAAGAATGCTATAAGCGTTTGCCGGAGCCGTTATTTAAGGTATTAAAAGCATTTGAGGAGGCAGTATTTCCTGTAACGGCAAAAACGCAATAATATAATTCAAAATATGTTGATGTTTTTGCCGATGATGTGGTATACTTGTTATAGGAATTAAAACAGATTATTTGGTGTGAATGTGAGGTAACGTAATGCTTGAAAACAAACTGGGAATTACAGATTCAGCAGAATTAGCAAGAATAGAAGAAAAAATCAGCAAGCAGAAAGCGGTTGAAATGTTTGAAAATGGATATTTGGAAAGCTTAGAAGCCGGAACCTATGAAAGCCTTGCCATGATTCATAAATACCTTTTTGATGAAATATATGATTTTGCCGGTGAGATTCGCAAGGTGAATATTTCAAAAGTAAATTTCCGTTTTGCTCCATTGATGTATCTGGATGCAGCTTTGCAGAGCATTGACAAAATGCCTCAGTCCACATTTGATGAAATTGTCGAAAAATATGTAGAAATGAATGTGGCTCATCCATTCAGGGAAGGTAACGGCAGAAGCACAAGAATTTGGTTAGATTTGATGCTGAAAAAAGAAATCGGATATGTCGTTGATTGGAGTAAGGTGAATAAGGAAGATTATTTGCTTGCCATGGAGCGCAGCCCGGTTAAAGATATAGAAATTAAGTTCCTTCTGAAAAACGCTCTTACAGACAATGTAAATGATAGGGGAATCTATATGAAGGGCATTGATTACAGCTATTATTATGAAGGCTACTATGTATATAAAACCGAGGAACTGTAAACGAGTTGAAATATAAGATTGAGATAGGCGGAGGATATTAGATGCGATACCTTTCTGTTGCAGAGACAGCGAAAAAATGGGATATATCGGAGAGAAGTGTTCGTAATTATTGTGCTCATGGACGTGTTCCAGGGGCATTTCTTACAGGAAAGACCTGGAATGTACCGGAAGATGCAAGTAAGCCGTTACGAGCAAATCAGAAGGAGAATAAGCCGAAAACTTTACTTTCCATTCTGCAGGAAGAAAAGAAAAGTAAATATTCCGGTGGAATCTATCATAAGACACAGATTGATTTAACTTATAATTCCAATCATATGGAAGGCAGCCGGCTGACTCACGACCAGACAAGATATATTTTTGAGACAAATACAATTGGCGTGGAAAATGAAACGTTGAATGTAGATGATGTAATTGAAACAGCCAACCATTTTTGTTGCATTGATATGATTATTGATAATGCGAAATCTATACTATCCGAGAAGTTTATCAAAAAACTGCATCTGATTTTGAAATCCGGAACCAGTGATTCACGATTGGATTGGTTTGCGGTAGGGGATTATAAGAAAAGGCCAAATGAAGTTGGCGGTATGCCGACCGCAATGCCGGAAGATGTCGCAGATAAGATGAAAAGTCTGCTGATAGAGTACAATGAGAAAGATAAAAAAACCTTCGAGAATATTCTGGACTTCCATGTAAAGTTCGAAAAGATACATCCGTTCCAGGATGGCAACGGTCGTGTGGGCAGATTAATCATGTTTAAGGAGTGCCTGAAATACAATATCGTTCCGTTCATCATTGAGGACAATCTGAAGATGTTCTATTACCGCGGATTGAAGGAATGGGACAACGAAAAAGGATATCAGACAGATACCTGTCTGACGGCACAGGATAAGTATAAAGCATATTTGGATTATTTTAGGATTGGGTATTAAGCAAGAAGCGAGCTTCCGCAACGCTTTGGTAAGAGCTAATTATAATATCAGCGTTTTCGAGACTTATGGAGGAAGGTAGAGATTATGATAAAAGTGCTTTTTATCTGCCACGGCAATATTTGCCGCAGCCCGATGGCGCAGTATGTGTTTGCAGATATGGTAAAGAAACAGGGCATGGGATACTTGTTTGAGATCGATTCGGCGGCGACCAGCAGGGAGGAGATCGGCAATGGGGTGCATCATGGTACAAGGCGCAAGCTGGCGGAGATGGGGATTCCATGCGGCAACCACCGCGCACGCCAAGTAACGAAAGCAGATTACGAATATTTTGACTATCTAATTATTATGGATGCCAATAACCGTCGGAATCTGATGCGTATCTTAGGCAGCGACCCGGAGCACAAGGTGCATGGACTGCTTGATTTTTCGAGACGGCCCAGGGATATCGCAGACCCATGGTATACGGGCAATTTTGACGTGACCTACGAGGATATTGCAGAAGGCTGTACGGATTTCCTGCAGCATGTGATGAAATGAAGCGCGCGAAGGTACCGCTTTTTCGGGAAATTCGCTAAAAATTCGTTTCCATTCCGTCCGAAGCGTGATATAATATTTTTATTATGATGACAGCAACGAAGCTCTGCGTCCGCACAGCGACTGCAGGTCACACTTACAGGAGGAGTACATTATGTTCAGAAAAATGCGTCGTGCCGAGAAGAAGGCCATTCCAAACGAAGAAACGATCAGACTTTTGCAGGAATCCAAGCGCGGAGTGCTTGCGGTGGCAGGAGATGACGATTATCCTTACGCAGTTCCGATTAATTACTACTATGATGCAGCCGCCGGGAAGATCTATTTTCACTCGTCGTTGGCCGGCCATAAGGTGGACGCCATGAAGCGCAACCCAAAGATCTGCTTTACGGTTTACGGCGAGCCGGAGATCAAGGATCTTGACTGGGCACCGTATGTGAAGAGCGTGGTCGTTTTCGGCAAGGCGCAGTCGGTTGCGGATCCTGAGAAAAAGCGTGCAGTCCTCAAGACCTTCGCCATGAAGTACTATCCAAATGAGGCGGAGGCTGACGAGGAGATCGAGCTGGATTTTCAGGCGGTGCAGATGATCGAGATCACCATCGAGCATATGACCGGAAAGGAAATTCAGGAGAAATAATGGATATCGCAGAGATTGTTTTTTCAGAACGAGAACAGGCACAGACTTATTGAATACGATCTATACGAAAGCTGTCTGAAAAGGCAGCTTTTTTACACAAAATGGTGCTGGGCAGTTATCGCGTCAGCTTTGAGCGGACAAAATGAGAGAAGCTACCCAGATGACAGGAAAAAGAAAGGTGTTGAAATGATCTATCAAGTAACGGCGCTGGTCATCTTAGCCGTTTTTTACGGATGCTATTTTCTGAAAATGTTGATGCAGCAGCGAAAAGGTATTCGAACGGATCAGATCGGGCAGGGCAAAGTCGGTTTTGTCAAATTTGTCGAAGTGACCATGAAGATTGCAACCTTGCTGGTTCCGGCAGCAGAAGTGATCAGTATCCTTTTGAACACAACTTGTTTTTGGGCCCCGTTCAGAATCTGCGGTGCCGTCATTGGTGCATTGGGAGCAACTGTGTTCGTGACATCGGTGGTGACGATGCGGGACAGTTGGCGGGCCGGGGTATCCAAGACGGATAAGACGGAGCTGGTCACGGATGGGATCTATCAGATCAGCCGCAACCCGGCATTTTTAGGCTTTGACCTGGTATATATCGGCATTTTGCTGATGTTCTTCAATCCATGGCTTTTGATAGCTTCGGTTTTTGCGATGCTCATGTTTCATCTGCAGATTGTGAATGTGGAAGAAGATTTCCTGCTGGAGACGTTTGGACAGGAATATCTGGCGTACAAGAAAAAAGTGAATCGCTATATTGGAAGAAAATAGGAGAAAACAAGGAGAAAGCAAATGGAACTGATCGAATTATTAAAAACACGGCGTACGTATCGCCGTTTCAAACAGGAACCAATTGCAGATGCATGCATCGATGAAATGCTGACTGCAGCACGATATGCGTCCAGTGCCATGAATAAACAGCCGCTGCAGTATGTGGTTGTAAAAACACCGCAAAAGGTAAAAGAAGTCTTCAGCTATACGAAATGGGCAGGTTCTTTGCCGCCGGAACAAGGACAACCAAAAGCCGGAGAAGAACCGGTGCTTTTCGTCGGCATCGTGGAGAACATGGATCTTGCGAGTGCTTATACAGACACGGACGCAGGACTTGCAATCAGCAATCTGACACTTGCCGCCTGGAATCACGGGATAGGAAGCTGTATCATCGGGGCCTGCAATAAGCAGAAACTTGGGGAACTCTTTGGCCTCGGCGAAAATCAGAAACTCCATACCGTCGTGGCGTTCGGGTATCCGTCCCATACCAGCAGGATCATCGATGCAGAAGGGGACAACACGCAGTATTTCCTTGACGAAAATCGGGATTATGTCGTTCCGAAACGTAAAACGAAAGACGTGGTAACATATTGCCAGATGTAATAAAGAAAAAATCGGCAAGAAGGATGTGCCGGTCAGCGGGATCGTTGAGAATATGGACGAATATGACACCGTGTATCTGGGTTTTCCGATCTGGTACTGGGCTGCGCCGAACGTGGTAAACACGTTCATAAAGCAATATGATTTTTCTCATAAAAAAGTCGTGTTGTTCGCCACATCCGGCGGCAGCGATATGGGGAAGACCGCTGAGAAACTGCATCCATATCTAGGAAACGAGGCTGAGATTGTCGATGCCAAAGTTATGAATGAGAATCCAAGCCTCGAGGCACTAAAAGCCTGGGCGGTCTATTAAGAATTAAAAATTTCTACCTGACCAACCGAGGGAGAACAAACCAATGAAACAAATTGAGGTGCGGGGTGCCCGCGTACACAACTTAAAAAATATAGACGTCAACGTGCCTTTGAACCAAATTGTGGGGATTGCAGGCGTATCCGGCTCGGGAAAATCTTCTCTGGCGCTGGGTGTGCTGTATGCGGAGGGTTCCCGTCGCTATCTGGAGTCGTTATCGACTTACACAAGGCGCAGAATGACCGGGGCCGTGCGGGCGCAGGTGGATGAAGTCTTGTATGTACCTGCCGCGCTTGCGCTGCATCAGAGACCGGCAGTGCCGGGCATCCGCAGCACGTTCGGAACCGGAACTGAGCTTTTGAACAGTCTGCGGCTGATGTTTTCCAGGCTGGCTAGTCATCGCTGCCCAAATGGGCATTATGTACCGCCGACGCTGAAGGTTGCAGCCGAACAGGCGATGATCTGTCCGGTGTGCGGTGAACGTGTACAGCCGCCCAGTGCTGAAATGCTGGCTTTTAACAGTCAAGGCGCTTGTCCGACCTGCGGCGGTACCGGCATCATTCGTACGGTTGACCGCGCAAGTCTGGTACCTGACGAATCTCTTTCCATCGATGAAGGTGCGGTGCGGCCATGGCAGACTTTAATGTGGTCTTTGATGAAAGATATTGCAAGAGAAATGGGTGTGCGAACCGATGTGCCGTTTTGTCAGCTGACAGAAAAAGAGCGGGATATCGTATTCAACGGGCCTGCGGTCAAGAAACACATCGTTTATCAAAATAAGACCAACGGCGCGGCAGGAGAAATGGATTTTACCTATTTCAACGCTGTCTATACAGTGCAAAACGCGCTCTCCAAGGTGAAGGATGAAAAGGGTATGCAGCGGGTCGAAAAGTTTCTCAAAGAAGAGATCTGTCCGGATTGCGGCGGCTCGAGACTTTCGGAGGCAGCCAGAGCGCCGATGCTGCGTGGTCAGCATTTGGATGAAGTTTGCCGTATGACACTTGCGGAACTGATCACCTGGGTTGCCGAGGTGCCGGGATCTTTGCCGCAGGTAATGCGGCCGATGGCAGAAAGCATCTGTGAATCCTTTCAGGACACAGCAAAACGGCTGATGGATTTAGGACTGGGCTACCTGACCCTTGACCGCACGGCGGCAACCCTTTCCACAGGAGAACGGCAGCGGATGCAGCTGGCACGAGCGGTCAGAAACCGTACGACAGGTGTGTTATACGTACTGGATGAGCCATCTATCGGTCTGCACCCATCCAACATTGATGGTCTGAATGCTGTGATGCATGATCTGATTGCTGATGGCAACTCTGTGGTGCTGGTTGATCACGATACGCAGATTCTTTGTGAATCCGACTGGATCATTGAAATGGGACCTGTGGCCGGTGCCGGAGGCGGTCATGTAATCGCGGAGGGAACGATCCCGCAGCTTATACAAAATCCAAATTCTATGATTGGACCGTTTCTGTCCGGAGAGGCCAATGCAGCCCTGCGACCCCGCATTTCGGAGACAGAACTGTTTTCCCTCGGGCAAATCCATATGACCACCGACACGATTCATACGGTCAAACCGCTGGATGTTAAAATTCCGAAAGGACGACTTACGGTTGTGACCGGTGCTTCCGGTTCCGGCAAGACAACCATGGTGCTGGAAAGTCTGATTCCGGCGCTGCAGGCTTTCGCGAAAGCAACTTCGCTTCCCGCACATGTCAAAACCTTGGAGGCAGAGGGCATCTCTCATGTGAAACTGATTGACGCCACACCGATCGGCATCAACGTGCGTTCGACGGTCGCGACCTATGCAAATGTGCACGACGAACTGCGAAAGCTTTTCGCGAAGAGTGAAGACGCGAAAAAATATGGGTACAAGGCAGGAGATTTTTCCTACAACACAGGGCGTCTGCGGTGTCCGGTATGTGACGGAACCGGTCAGATCAGCCTGGATATTCAATTTCTGCCGGATGTTGATGTGCCATGTCCGGAATGTAATGGCTCCCGTTATAGTAAAGAGGCGGAACTTGTAAAATTTACCGATCCGAACGGGAAAGAAGTTTCACTGCCGCAGTTGATGGCCATGGATGTGCAAACCGCACTGCAAGCCTGCCATGACATGAAAAGCGTGCGCCAGCGACTGACCGTACTGGAAAATCTGGGGCTGGGTTATCTGACGCTTGGCGAGGAAACCCCGAGTCTTTCCGGCGGGGAAGCACAGCGTCTGAAACTGGCCGGCGAGATGGGAAAAGGGCAGAGTGATACGGTGTTTATCTTCGACGAACCGACGATTGGTCTGCATCCGCTGGACGTTCGGACCTTGCTGAAGGTTTTTCAAACCTTAATCGAAAGTGATGCCACCGTCATTGTGATCGAACATGATCTGGATGTCATTCGCAGCGCGGATTATATCATCGATATGGGACCCGGCGGCGGGGAAGCCGGCGGAATCATCGTCGCAACAGGTACGCCGGAGCAAGTGGCTGCAAATAAAAATAGCATTACCGGAAAATATTTATGTAAATATCTATCTGAGTGATGCCAGACGTACCGCCCCGAAGAAACTGAAAACGGTCATCCGGCACCCGATTAAAAAATAGAGATTTGTTACTGATGGAAGCCAATATGAAGTATAGAAGCTAAAAGATCTTTTTCCCGCTTCCTAACTCAAAATGGTACTTGACAATACCAAGGTCCATTTTAGAGTAAAATCCAAGGCCGCGGAATATTTTTAAGCTGCCGTCCTCCAGTAGTTCAAACCGAAATTTTTGCTGATTGGTCGCAGTCGGTGCCAGCATGGCCGCCCGCATGCCCTGCAGAAACCAATCCGGCAGATTTTCGCTGTAATTACAAAGCTTTTCGATCGGCTTGTTCTTATGCGGCACACCTTGGGTCTTGCCATAGCCGAGGGAAATCACACAAATCTCTTTCTCGCCGTCCAAAACAGACGCAGCGCTTTTGCCATAGGTCAATGCCACCCAGCAGGTATTCAGGCCCAGTTCCTGCGCTTTGAGCACCAGCTGCTGCCCGCAGTATCCGAGTGTTTCCTCTAGCGAAGGGGACTTCGGTCCGACCAGAGCAATATAATTCTTGACGCCTTAATTCCTTCCTAACTACGATACATTTTGCAAAATTTATGATAGAATATTTATCATAATATGATTTTAACACAAAGGACTGCATACGAACATGAAGAAGACAAAAAAAGATATTCTACCTGCTGTGCATCCGGCAAAACAAAAAAGAGGAGGCTGTTTAATATGACAGATCAGATTATCATCAACAACGCACAAAGAGAAAAAGCAAAGGCATTCCTTCGCATGCATCAGACCGAGGGTATGTTCGTGATCCCGAACGCATGGGATGCAGCAAGTGCTTATATCTACGAAAAGGCCGGCTTTGCGGCAGTCGCAACGACCAGCGCGGGAATTGCTTATGCACTCGGTTATCCGGACGGCGAACAAGTATCCCTGGAAGATTTACTGTTCGTAGTCAAAAAGATCACCGGACGCGTACAAATCCCGGTTTCGGTCGATTTTGAGCGAGGCTATGCGGAAGACCCGATGCAGGTCAAGGAAAACGCGCACAGACTGCTTGCGGTCGGCGCAGTGGGTTTCAATCTGGAGGATGGACAGGCAGACGGGAGACTCAGTCCCTTGGAACTGCAAATTCAAAAGATTCAGGCTCTCTGTGAACTCAAAAAAGAACTGGATCTGCCTTTTGTGATCAATGCCAGAACCTGTGCCTACTGGCTGAATATCGGCAGCGAGGAAGAAAAGCTTGCAGAAGCGGTACGCCGTGGCAATGCCTTTGCAGAAGCGGGTGCAGACTGCGTTTTCGTACCGGGAGCGATGAATCAAGAAACCGCAAGAGAGCTGGTCTCAGGTATTCATGCGCCGCTCAATCTCATCCTAAACGGTGTGTATCATGATTTTGCGGGACTTGCGAAACTCGGTGTCCGCAGACTCAGTACCGGCTCCGGCCCTGCTAGATTTCTCTGTGAAGAAACGATCAAAATGGCAGAAAAGATCAAAGACGGCGATGTGGATGCTGTGCTGCAGAGCACCTTTTCTTATGCAAAAGCAAATGCATTTTTCCAAAAATGATGCGGTTCATCGAATCATCTCGGTGGGCGATATTTTTCGTTCTGCGAATCAGAAAAAAGTAAACGGAGACCAGCTATGAAAAGTCAAGCAGAAAATAGCTGAAAATTAAAAATTCTTTTTCGAGGTAAAAAAGGGTAACTTTAATAAAGCTCCCTTACAGGTGCTTTTCAAGCAAAGTTATCAAATTGCATACAGACCTCTAGTCGAGGTTGAATTCTACTTCGTCAGTGAGCATCTTCCAGATGATTCTGACAAGTTTGCCGGCACAGTGCCCAAGAGCATTGTGATGCGCCCGCCTTCAGCCATCTTGGCATCATAATATGCCTTGAAGGTGGCATTGTTTTTCACAACATTGTGCTCACCAAGTATCATTCCGCCATTGATGTACCCGATACCCGGAATGGTCCGAGTAGAATTATAGGGTTTCACGAAATTAGAAGTATAAAACGGTTTTGGGTAGTCGGCAATTGGTATTTCTATTGAGCTTTCTCGGATAAGCGTATCCTCTCGACTAAATGATTTGCCCAAACGAGAAGTTGTAAGGCGCGTTGTTCACTATCTTCCCAGTCACACTCATGAGCACGAGGATTTCGTATGCCTGTCATACATCCAGAAAAGATTTGCATATATCCAATCTGTTCATCCCGTTCTGAAGTGCTTTCTCCGGCGTTAATCTTTAATATGGGAGTATTCCCATTAAAGACCGCTGTCATCAGTTTGGAACCGGTTAGATTTGTGTCACCTTGGTTTGCTGTTTTTTTGACCAAGTTATCAATAAACTTATATGCTTCCTCAACAGCGCGAGCATGGTGGCCATCTCGGTATAGTTTCTCTACCGTTTTTCGGAGTGCCTTATCTGTTACCAGTTGATCAAAAGCATCAACTGGTAGTTGCTTTTCTACATCTTTTCGTGGTAGTACCCCAGAAGAAGCATCAATGTCCTCTTGGAGCCTTTTGACTTTCAAAAAAATAGTCTTGTCCATTAAGATCTACCGTAAAGATGTTTAGCCATACTGGCAAAAATACTGTCGATTTGATCAGGAGATGCATCGGGCGAAATATGAATTTGTAAATCAATGTGTACCGACGGGGTAGGAGAAGCGGCAACAGTAGGCATAATGGGAGCATTTGCATCAACGGCTGGCATAGGGGGTACAGAAACAGGATTGGCACCATTATCAGCCAAAACACTTTTCTGCGGCTTATTTGTCTTGGCTTTTTTGGGGGCTGTCGTGTTCTTTGTAACATCAGCGTCTGCTTTAATTTGACCGCTTTTCAGCATAGAAAAGGTCGAGGTAATCTTGCCAGCGGCGTTGTCTCCCAAAGAGCAGGTGTCCATAAACCAAGATTTCGCAGTTGCATTGTCAACTTGCGTATCAGGAAAAAGATCGAGCAGCTCTTGAGGATAGATTTCAGCAATAATAGCGGAACATACGTCTGGGTATTTAGCATCACTTCTCCAGTCAGTTGCCCGCGGTTGCGGTTTTCCGTCCGCATCAATTATCCCCATTTGTCTAAGAGGAGCTAAAATGTTCCGCGCAGATTGATCAGAATTCAAACTAAGCAACGATTTCAAATAACTCACATTAACAACAGAGGGGATAGTTTTCTTAAACTGGTTGCGAAGCTGCCACCAGCTTTTTTCAGATATCATCGGATAAATTTGCTTGTCAGCCACATTTTTCACTCCTTAATCATGATTTTATTACATTATAACTCATGATTTGTCTTTTTTCAACCAGTTTTTCTCATGGTAGTAATCTGAGCAATTTGGTAAGAATCCTTTTCAAACTTCGGGACAAATTGTCCCATACCGCTTCCCCCAGACATGGCTCTGGTGGTATATCCCCCGTCGCCGCATATCGTTCAGAACAGCCGGGAGCTGTCTGTCAAGGGTGCACAGCACCGCCGCTTTTGCGGTGGCTTGCCCTTGACTGGCGGCACCGGCTGTTCTATTTCCCGGCGGCGCGGCGGGGGTATATCCTCCAGAGCCGCATCCTTTCCCATGACTGGGAAAGGGCGGGGGATTGGGTTGAACATTAACGGAGGTTTACTTATGAACTTTACCAACAGTCCCTATGAGCGCATGATGAAAGAGATTCCGCATAAAGATATACCCGCTCCGCAGAAGGCACCGGAAGGAACGCCTTGTGCGGGGTGTCCTTATTGGCGGGAGATTGCTTGCGTTTTCTGTTATCAGGAACGCCTTAAAAAGCAGAGCTGATGTGTTGACATTTGGACTGAAAAAAGGCCCTGTTTGCAAGGGTTTCCGGCAACGGTTTTGGTGGTGGTAATATGATTTCCTTACCCACCCTCAATTTCCCGAAATACTGCTAACACTCTCAACCTACTAACAGCGGGAAAGCGGAGGCGGCGTGTGGAAAATTCGTCATTAAAACTGCCCTATTCTCAAGGGCTTACAGATGCACTTTAGGAGTAGGCAATCCGATTTCCTTGTTCTCATGTTTTTTGCAAAATGCTTTCCACATCTGACGCACCGGGGAACGGTTTGTGCCGTCCCCCGGTTTTTCTCTTTGGGACACTTTGTCACAAAGTTAAGGCCCAGCGCATTAGCGTCGGGCCGCAGACAGAGGGCGCAGCACGCCACGACTTCGGGACGACCTGTCCCGAAGTCGCCGGGTTTGGGGAGGCTCCCCAACAAGCGTTTTTGCAGCCCTACGGGATGCAAAAATAGCAAGTGTGGCCACACTTGCCCTGCTTGCCGTTAGTGAAATCCCCATCCGTAGCCTTGCCTGTTGAATGGAAAGAAACTACAATATATGTAGTCCAAGAAACTGATAGCTAAAAATTCTGAAATACTTTAAGTGTTTTTACGAATTTCACCGTACTATATATGACCGGTTAATTCACATGGCAAGAGGTGAACTTTTTGAATGACGAGAGAACGATAACCGCAATCAAGAACCGAAACGAAGCCGCAATCAACGAAGTGATTACAAAGTACTCCAAACTGCTGTGGGCGGTTGCAGGCGCGGTTTTGAACAACATGGGATCAACTCAAGATGTCGAGGAGTGTGTTGCCGATACATTCATTTACTTATGGGAACATCCTGACAAATACGACCCCCAACGAGGGAAGTTAAAAACATGGCTTTCCATTGTTGCCAGAACACAAGCAGTAAACAGATGTCGGGAAATTTCAAAACGGAATACGATTTCGCTTGAGAATACCGATTTCATAGACCAGCTTGGTGTTGTCGATAACATCCTTGAAGCCGAAACCCGAAAGTCCCTGATTGCAGCAGTAAATGCCTTGGGTGAGCCAGATTGGGAAATCTTGATCCGCCGCTATTACTATGATCAAAAGCCAAAGGAAATTGCGCTTGCAATGGATATGAGCGTTAAGCAGGTTGATAACCGCCTATATCAAACAAAGTTGAAATTGCGCGAGTCGCTTTCAAACTAAACAAGGAGGCCAATATGGATTCTTTCAACAAAACGAATTTGCAGAATATAAAAGATATTTTCGAAGAAAAGACAGGCGTTGCGTTGGAAACTCGGCGCCGCCGTCAGCCCATCAGAGCAGCTATGCTTGTAGCTGCTGTATTGGTTTGTAGTCTCACCATGACGGCATTTGCTGTCAGCCTGTTTTCATCGTTATCCGGAGATGACCTTAGTCTGTCTGCCACCTATGAGGGTAATGGTATCGTGACTATTCAAGTGGCAAACAAATCCGACAAAGACCTAAGTTTCCAGCGACAGCTTAAACTTATGCGGTGGTCTACCGGAAAGGAAGTTGAGCCTGTTTCTGATACCATTGTTTTTGATGGAACAGAATTTGAAGCACATACGAACGGCGTTATGACGGTAGACCTCTCCAAAGCATACGATATGGATTTTCTGGAGCAGCCGCTTGCTGATGATAACTATTACTTTGTGCTGACAAACAACAATTTTATGTTTGGGCAGGATTGGATGTGTTTTGTCACCTTTGCCGAGCCTATTAAAACAGTTGTCGATGACCCCATCCCTGTAACTCCCGTTGAAGCTGACAAAGAACTGGTAGCACAGATTATGGAAGAACTGCAGCCATACTTTGAAAATTATTATACCGATATTGCAGATCGGAGAAACCACGCTGACAACTACCTTGTAAAGTGCCAAGAACTACTTGCTACACTTGATCGGGATATTGTTGCCTCGGAGGCATCTCCCTTGGCTATTGACGGCCTAAATCCGGATGTTGTTTTTGATAAAACCGCTCCGTTGGAAACGCAGCATTGGCTCACAGGGCTACATGAACATACACTTGACGGTTATGGTATCCCCGTTGGCTCCGCAGAGGGTGAAAGCGCATTGGTTTTAAGTGCTTATGTACCCCAGCACAAAGGCGAGGTTGATGGTGGTGCAGAGGTTCCCTTGCTCTATTTCTTCACTTACAGTGTAGATGACATTCAGAGCCCGGAAGATTATGCCTTTATCCACGGTCAAATTATCACATTTGAGCAGCTGGAGCAGTACAAGGTTTACGAAGATGACCAGTATGTTTGCTACGAAGTAACCGATCTATTCTATACAAACCTCCGACAGCATGTCGAAAGCATTATCAGCCAGAGAAGTGATATCTATTTTGATGAACAGGTTTGGGAACGAGTGGAAAATATTTATACCTACTATAAGGACAGAGATGTTCTTGCTAGCCGTTTCTACTACAATGTACCTGTTGAATAATGATGGAATGGATCAACTGCCCTATTTGCAGGAGCGAAACACGGACAAAAATCCGCATTGATACTGTGCTCAAAAATTTTCCGCTATTTTGCCCAAAGTGTAAACAGGAGACGCTGATATGCGTTAACGAACTAAATATATCTGTTATCAAAGAGCCAGACGCATAGACGCAGAGCCGATAACCCGCAGCCTTTGGGCGCGAGTTATCGGCTCTTTTGTTGTAGGGCTATAAGCCCTGTCGAGAACGCAAAGCGTTCGAGACAAATAAACCACCCGCTATGCGGGTGCGCGTCGAAGGTTA
>ENA-ORSL01001404-ORSL01001404.1-human-gut-metagenome-genome-assembly--contig:-NODE-1404-length-20391-cov-4.315745_pt1 | contig 20391 bp, 29 predicted proteins | sample MGYA00242190_ERZ509157 | MGnify/ENA primary metagenome ERZ509157 (study PRJEB26280, sample SAMEA2338664) | human gut metagenome | biome: human gut; feature: human-associated habitat; material: faeces...
TCACTACGAAAAAGGAAAGAAGCCAATGCTTCCGCATCGACTTCTTTCCTTTTTGGCAGGGGCAGGAGGATTCTGAACCCATGTCTGCGCCAATATTTGCGGAAACCCATCGTGCAGTCTTGCGCAGACGCGGCAAATTGCATGGCAATTTGCGGGGTTCTTCATGGCATTGTTCACTACGAAAAAGGAAAGAAGCCAATGCTTCCGCATCGACTTCTTTCCTTTTTGTGTTACCACTACAAAATACGTCCGAACCGTACTGTGCTACAAAAACAGTCCGGATTTTTTTGTCTTTAGGTACACTTATCCCTTGGTGTTGACGGGAGTTGACAGTAACCGCTATCTTCCGGGCTGTCAGCGCCATGCGTGTAACGAAGCTTATGTATTATCTGCGACTTTGCTTTTTACATGGGCGCGGTATTCATCTCTCAACAATGAATAGGATATGATATTTTCAATCAACTGTTCCACACTGGGATTATTCAAATCCCAATTATCATTGTATTCCAGAGAGCCAAGATTGAATTTCTTGCCTTCAATTATCTCATCATATTTGGACTCAACAAATTGTATTAATTCGCTCACCTTTCCACTACCTTTGTTGCCGATAGCGATTTTGCCGTGATGATAGAACGTATATGTATTACCAACCTGCAGGAGATTATCGTCTATACTGTATTGTAAGGCGTGATGCGAGTCTTCCTCATTATCAATAGCAACCACCATTGCGGTTTTCTCTGTATCGGGGTTAGCAAATGATCCGTAGGGCGAAAAACCGATTGATACGATTTCTGTGCTTCCATTGTACTCAATGATAAACGAACGGTATAATCCATAGAAAACTCCACCACCTGCGTTTCCGTATGTCAATTGCCTTACACCATAATCTTCTATTAAATTGAAAAGCTTATATGATCTGGCTTTTAATCTGTGGCGTGGATTCAGCAATCCCTCCCACAAGTTGAACGCTGCACAGGCAAGATTTCTCGGTGTCTTGGGGCTAATATCAGCACTTAGTTCTTCGATGTTTTCCTCAATAAACTGAGGAATCTTATCGTAGGGCACTCTGTCGGGAATCGCACCCAAATCAGCAAGAGCGTATTTGCCGTCAATCATATCGCTATAGCTCGGCAAGGAGTCTATCTGTATGTATTGCTCTTTTTCAGCGTCATAATGGAAGCAGAAGCTTTCTACATCGTTTACCATCATTGCATAATCTGCACCGAGAGAATTACAATAATCACATAACTGATCTCCAACGCTTTCGCCCAGACCAACGCCGGGAGCTTTGCACTCAACTATTGCTATCGGATACATTGTACCCTCATCATCGATCGAGTGAATAACAATATCAGCTCTGCGTTTGGAATCCACCTTGTAATGCTTGAGATGTGATTCTACAATCAGCATTTCAGGAGGAACTTTCAATTCATTGAGAAGATAGGATACGACCCTCTGACGGACGGTTTCTTCGGGAGTTATGTAAATAAGTTTTTTGCGTATCGGATCGAGATAGCAGTCTTTATTATTCCGCTTGTATATGGGGGGCAATTCCATATTTGAATAGTCAATAATCATAGTGCTTCACCTTCCGTGCTTCTCGAACATTTCTTCTGCACGAGCTTTGGTGAATCGCCATTCTTCGGGAAGCTTATCGATTGTTCCATGTGCTGCGGCATTCTGACTCCACTCGTGATGCTCGTATAAAATCGTATCGCCACGACCACCTGCTTCACGGCACAAAACCTCTGCAATTTCTTCGGGAGATGCAAGGTACATTCTCGGCATATTAGCTTCATCAACATTCTTAAACTGTACCAAGCAGAAGATGGTTTTTTTATGATGACGACTCAGCCACTCCTGAACTGCTTCGTGATACGTGCGCCCTTTTTTGAAACTTTGGGTTAACCCCCAACTTCCGTCCTGACTGCCTTTAACAGATATCTTTAGCATCTTATCGCCCGATACCGCTATCAAGTCATATTCGGGCTGATTTGCGCCGTACTGAACGGAAACATCGTATGTATATCTTGCAAATTGAGCCGCCGCAAATGCCTCGGCCGCAACACCTACGTGCCATGATTTCATAATGTTTTTACCTTCCTCTCAAAGAATTCTGCTATCAGTAATGATACCGTAAATATAGGACTGGCCACGAAGGTTTATTTTCGAGGGTGTCGGATTCACTATTTCTAAAGCTTTTTCAAAATTCGCTTTACTGATTCTCCGGCGAGGATCGTCGTTTACGAGAATATAATTGTCTTTAACAACGTATCTGTATTCGATATTTGTGACCGTATAAAAAGGTTCACCCTCGTATTTGAGTATGTTATTCCAAACACGGTCTATTTTATTTACATTCCATAATGCCATAGTTGCCACCTCAATATTTGTTCTTAATGAAAATTCCTCTGACAAGTCCGAAAAGGGCACCACCAATGAACAGCCCTGTTCTTCTGCCGGGTTTATAATTTTTTCTTGCCATAGCACACCTCCATCATATCTTGTATTCGATTTCAATCGTAGAGGAATTGCCACTTGGGGTGGTATGTATAACGATATCGCCATCTTTCATAGATTGGCGCATGGCATTGCATACTTGGGGCAACGCACTTTTGAGTTTCAAATCTCTATGAATATCACCTGACTTCAAAACAACGGACGACTTTCCAGATGCTTTTGCCGCTTCTTTGAGACTTGCAATATATTGGCGAATATCATCAGTAGTAATTTTGGCAGGTTCCGGTTCTTGAGTTTTCTCCTGTCCTTTCATCAAGGTCGCAACCTGTTCTTCTAACACTTGAATTCGACCTAACAATTCAACAATAATCTTTTCGTAATTCATAGAAACTTACTCGCTTTCATAAATTCTAATAGAATTCTATCATAAATTCTAATCGTTGTCAATAGGTTTTCTAAATTTTTGTTTTCGTTTGAATTGTCTATTAGCTAAAAAGGGTTGAATTCTTGTTAAAAATGTGATATAATACTCGTGTAAGCAACCTTATCAAATATCAAGCCACTTATATTTTTCAAACAACGAGCATTTGAATGCGGTGCCGGGATATTTTTGGAAACTTTCAGACAAATGAGTAAAATGTGAAACTCATCAATCCTACAAGAATGCTCGTCAGGGGTTGAGACAATAGTTGCGCGTGACTTTTAGTAGTTCCCCTACGTTTCACAGCTTTACACCACAAAATTAGAGCCATAAATGAGGATGGCTTTGTTTTGGTGCGTGTAGAGCGATAGAAAAGTGTTTTTCTGCACGTGCTAACAAGCTCGTGCTTTTTTGTTGGCTCAGAAAGGAGTATTGCTGTGAAAAAGGTATCTGGAAAGACACACACCAAGGAGCAACTTGATAACTGGGCTAATCAGAATAACCCGAATAACAAAGCGTATCGGGCTAATGCGAATAACCACAGTAATCAGTTGAATCCCAAGCACAAGACCCATCAGCAACGGCATAATGCTGATAGACGCTATCAAAAAATGGGCTTTGTGGATTGGGCTCCTGATTATCCCGAGTATGATTAACAAAGGGGCGAGGACAGGCAACTGTCTTCGCCTTTTTGCATTCCATCCTGATATATGTATCGCCAAGGTTGTCCTTGGCTTTTGTTACATCGTTAGCTCGAAGTCGGGTTCTTCATAACCACCTGTCTTCATGCGGATACGGCTATCATCGAAAATATCGACCTGCATCTCCAAGACCTCTTGGTCCAAAAGTTCAAAGGCTGCATAATTGCATTCGTCGATAACTACCGTATTCGTTTCTCCTGACAGGAGCATTTTGATGTCGTTGGGCGATAATCTCGCCTTACCGTCCGGAGTCATAATTTCAAACACACAGGAGGGATATTTCATTAACTGCCCTCTGACGGTTTTCATGAGCTGCTCTTGCTCTTTCTCCCAAGCTTCTTGGTATTGGATGCCATCGGCAATCACCTCGGTAAAGTGCTGTGTATCTTCGCACAAGTCCTTGAAACGAATTCCGAAATCCTCGATGATATCGAGATCGTCACAGGAGCAAAAGAACCCTCCAGCTTCGCAATCAAACAGTACACGACCGATATTGGGATCGTTTCTGAAAATCTGTCGGAACGCCGCTTCCCATTCATATCCGTTGCCATGTGTCCGAAGCCCGATATCGTTATATACAGGATCTCCAATTGACTTGGCATAATTATCGAATGCTTCTTGGCAGTAGTCTGCATACTGACCTGTCAGAAAGGTGAATGGCAGACAGAGGGCAAATGTTCCGTCATCGTGATCCACGATATAGAACGGTCTGTTTTCTTGGTTAAATTCATTAATTCGTCTTTGATTATCCAACGTTTATCTCCTTTACATGAACTGCGCTGTATTGCGTTTATGTAAAGGAAAAGGGTTCCGGAGAAGAATCTCATTAATGGCATCCTTTGCCTTGCTTGCCAGCCTTTTCGTCACGTTCTTTTTTCCACTGTTCAAATGCTTCTCGATTTTTCGGATCCTCATAGTATTTAAGTATTGCAGGTATAAATCCACGTGCGAGTCTTTCAGCTTGTTGTTTTGTTATACGAATTGAACCCTTGGGTGGCATATTGTATTCGCATATGGTTGAGCCATCTGTAAGGCTCACGACAACTGTGGCATATCCTTCATCCACCAGTTGCCGTTCTTTCTCACTCATCGCCCTATATTCGCTGATCTGAGCCTCTGTTGGAGAGGGTTTAGTTGTCTTCGTCATGATTACGCTCCATTTCGATAGCCTGTTCAAGTCCGGTTCTGATATCCTCAAATACCGAAGGCTTTTCACCCTTCTTCATGGTGACTGTTTGTCCAGGCATTAGTGTGTAATATTGGCCGAAGCAGCGAATGTTACAGTACTCGTTGCGCTCACTGGTAAACACAAGCTCGGTGACATCATAGTGATAAAGCTCTATTGCGTTGAAATATAGATAGAAGCGAATATTCAAATTATCCCCGAACAGGATGGTATCGGTAAACATTCCCTCATGAACGTCACGTTTGAGCTTATCACTCGTTGTGCCGTCTTCGTATTCATAAACAATCTGTTTGACAATAAGGTCTTTGTCGTACAGCGTTATTAGCGCACGGACAGGCTTTCTTTCACTATTTGTCATACTTAATCCCACCTAACTATGAGTCTGATATCCGAATCTTCAACATCAATCCATCCGAAGTTGTCTTCAACAGAATCACCGGAACTAAACAGATTTGAGAGAAAGGAAATCTTTGAAACGATATTGCGTTTGTAGTCGTAATCATCCCAATGATTATTCCATTCGTAATAAGCATAGGATTTCTTTTCATCTTCGGGCAGAGCCTTGTATTCATCAATGGTGATCCAGTTCTCAATGTCTTCGATCTCTCCGACTTCAAAATCGGGTATCAGTTCTCGGTAGACATATCCCATATGCTTATAGGGACGATCCCTTACGATGTGCGGTTTGAGTTTGTTATACGGAACTATCAGAACTGTGCGGTTATATTCTTCTCGATAAGTTTGCTTACCGTCCCAATCACTGACGATATCGTCGAGGTTGGCGTGAAATAAGGCGCGTACTTCCGGTGAGAGATTATCGGGCAGACCTCGCTCGGTCGCCTTGTCTTCAAGATCGTAATACATTTGCCTGAAGCCAGATTGAGCCCAAAATACTTCTTTGATTTTGTATGTGCCGTCTGCCTTTTTGACGATAGGATTTATACTGTACCATTTACCTTTGTACTTGGCTTCGGCGTATATTTCGTAATATGTTGACATAAAAAACCTTTCTTTTTGAAACAAAAAAGGAAGTGTCGAATGACACTCCCTAATCGGTGCATATTATTTACTTCATTTGGTTCAGCATAGCTTGCAGAACTTCGACTTGTTCGGGCTTGAGCTTCTTGATCTGTTCGAAGATAGGAGATAAGGTGGCAGGATCGTTATTCTCGACCTCAAAAAACTCACAGGGCGTTACGCCAAGATAATCGCAGATATAGAAGAAAACAGCCATGGACGGCAGGTTATGTCCGTTCTCAATATTGCTGATATAACCGGAGCATTGTCCGATGGAGAGGCTCATGTCACGAGCCGATACCTTCTTTTTTGCTCTTAGTTCCGCAAGTCGTTTTGCGAAATCTTCTTCTAAAAACATACGATCACCACCTTATATCTTATTATAATATACACAACACTCAAAACCGTAAAGTTTGTGAAGCAATCTTCCTTGACATTACTTCACTATGAAGATATAATATATAGGGGTGTCTATTTCAAATTGATTTTCTTATTTTTGGCGTTCAATGTTCTTTATCTGCACGATCTGATTGTATAGTCCTACTTTGTTGGGAGCGATTCGTGCATCGAAATGATAATGACCGAAGAACCATACCTTGTATGCAACTGTATGCTCAAAATATTCGAGCATATCGCTGGTAGCGGAAGGTTCATATCGGTAAACTGACATCGGACTTTCTCTATGAGTCAATGCCGATGTGTTAATGTTATGCGTTATAATATAGTCAACAGCGTTGCCTACGCGCCCAAGATTTGCTTTAGCTTCCTCGAACTCTGCTTCGCTCGGTACTTCTGTGGGCCACCAACTAATTCCTTCCTCACGGCCTTCCTTGTCCACACTTTCGGCGCCACCGAAAGTAAAGAACGTATTTCCTTCGATATCGAAGATCTGACCACGCATGAGGTGGATGACATTGTCGCTGATGCGATGCACCTTGCCGCCATGCCACTCTGTAACGGGCAAACTGTTAAGAATATCAAAGTTCTCGTGGTTACCGTCTATGAAGAGGAATGTTATATTAAACTGACCTAACTTCTCAATATCGGTTCGGTACTGTTCATCCCAAATAAAGCCGAAATCTCCGGCAACGATCAAGTAATCGTCTTTTGTCAGCTCCTTATCCTTATAGTTTTGATAAAAGGAGAATACCTTTTGAACGTCTATGTGTCCGTGAGTGTCACCTGTTAGAAATATCATCTTTATTCTCCTTGTCGATTCTTATCTTTTTCCTATGGCATATATCGTTGAGCTTTCGCTTGGCTGACTTTCGAGGCTCGGACTTGTTATTTTCCCAGCGTCTTATTGTCTGCTCGGTCACCGACATAAGCTGTGCCATTTCTGCTTGTGTTAAAAACAGAACGTTGCGTACATACTTTATTTCTTCCCCAAAAGTCATAATGCACCTCTCATCATTCATTACGAAGATAAAGATCGGGATTATAACTACTACTTTGCGGTATAACGGTTGCTTTGGATAAATCGAAAATCACGATTTTTTGCTGTGGTATCAATTTTCCGGGTATGCGATAGGAGCAATTTATATCCCAATTCAGTTTGTTTGCCAACAGTCTACAGAGCCCTTTGCTGTGAACCTCCATACTGCCTTGTTCAGTATAAATGTTTTTAGGGACACGGAGGGTTGTAAAGGTTCTGATCTCGTGTGGTTCGAGTATCATCGATTCACCATCATAGTGTATGCGAAACTGCAAGAATGGCGGTGTGCCGAGAAAGCGAACCGTAGATTTGAATATTCGTATGGTGTTGCTGCTTAAATAGAATGAGACATATGTAGAATTACTTGCCATCTTCCTTCACCAATGATGATCCTCTCCAAGACTCGGCCTTTTGGAAATTAAAGAGAATCATTACCTTTTTATCGCTTTGTACGAGCATACCGATTGACCTGTAACGACAATCTGCTTCAAGCCCCCAAGCTTCATATAACTGCTTTGTAAAGGAAGTGCATTCTATTCGAGCTGCTTTGTTTTTCTTTTTGTTCCAGTTTATTGCATCGTTTTCTTTGGAGACCACAGGTCTGACGATAATACACTTGTTCTGTTCATTGACGAGAAACTGAACGCTATCGCAATTGTTCAGCGATTCGTAAGCAGCACCGTTGAAGGATATTGCCGAATCGAACAACGTCATGCACGGCTCAATCCTTCGGGTGAAGTATTGTCCTCTGACTATTTGATATCCTTCAAGCGATATTTCCTTAATGAGTTCCGGGCAATTGATCATTATTTGTTACCTACCTTTCCTGTAGAGATATATCCTTCCGCAAGGTCTATGCTGTAGGCATCTTCGTGGCTTTCGAAGGGTACGCCGAAATAGTCACGCCATTCTTCGGGAAGATACGATCTACGCTTTTTCGTTCCTTTTGTGACAAAGAGTTCAAAGTCGGTAAGCTTGAACAGGAACAGCACCTCATTGTTATAGACTGCAGGCTTTCCAAGCATTTTATATCTGTAGTCTTTGTTCCAATTCATAAGCTCGAAGAGCTTGGCGGCGAAGATCTGACATATCATGTCACGATTCTTGATCTCGCGCTCTCCACCTCCGCTTGCCCAACGTAGTGAGTCGGGAGCATCGGGCAGACACGGACGAACGATCAGTCGCAGTTCATCGGGATGAATAAGGAGCTGAATGTGGGTAACGCCGGGAAACTTCCGCAGACATGCCATATTGAATTTGATGCGGTTATCCCATACCGTTATAGCAGGTTCTCTTGTGTGAGCGAAGAGTTCTGCCTTTGTTACTTGATAGCCGGCAAGGTCAACGGTTTCCTGTTCCTCGCCGTCTTCAAGTATGTATTTGAACTGTTGATCGTTATTCATTGTTGTCCTCCAGTCGAGTTCTTATTTGGGCTGCGCTTTCAAGCACTTCTTGGGGCGTAAGGAGCGAGAAGGATATTTGTCCGTTGACAGGTCGGCTCTTTTGGTTCATACCCCATGTTTGGTTTACAGGCGCATAATACAGGCTGTTATCCAAGCTGAAATCATAGAATTCAGAACCGAAGGAGTCGCCCCATTCTTCGGGACAGATTTTCATTCTGCGCTTCTTTTGTTCCTCTCCTTCTTCTTCAGCTATAACCACCGAAGGCATGGCATTCGGAAGATTGAAGATGATTATCTGATCGTTCATCTTCTCAATGGCTGTACCGAGGATTTTATAGCTGTAATCGGGATTCCAATCCATTATCTGAAACAGAGCGTTACAGAAGTGACTGCACACTATGGTCTTCATGTTGAGAGGCAGCCGTGCTTTTGATAGCCACGAGATGCTGAACATATCGTCTTTAGTACAAGGTCGAATTGCCATCTTTCGTTCTGTGGGATGCAAAAGCAATTGAACGTGTGTGGCATCGGTAAGCTTGCGAGTACAGGAAGAATTGAAGGTTATCTTTTCATTTGTAATCGTCATGACCGGAAGTTCTGTCCTTGAGCTCATAAACTGACCACGAACCACCTGATATCCTGAAAGGTCAAAGGCGCTGAAATCAGAACGCCTGATTCGCTGGACTGTTCGGTTCTGTCTAACGCTATCCGATGCTTCAAAATAAGCGTTGGGATCGTCATTTATCCAGTGATGATTGATGGGAACGTATCCTTGAAAGACACCCATGTCGATGACCTGCATAATGTGAAGACCACCTCGCATCCCGTGTTTTCTATCTGCGAACAGCCGTTGTACTGCTTCGAATTTCTCGACCGAAACAATGGCATCGTGAGTGTTCGTATATAGATATTGGTCACGGTCTTGGTTGTTCTTACGCTTCTTATGCTCGAAGATGTCCGCCGTAAAGGTCTTCCATGTGAGAACATTTCCGCAGTATCTCTCATTGCGGAGGATATAACTGATAGAACCTTCATGCCACGTTGTGCCACCGGTCTTGGTTTCAACTCCCATTTCGCTCAGTATCTCTGCAATACTGGAAGTGGAATAACCTGCGAGGAAGGCGTCATAAATAAATCGCACGACCTGTGCTTCTTCCTCACAAACTTCAAGAGCTGCGTATTTGATAAATCTACCCACGGCATCGCGCGGTCTTGTATATCCAAAGAGTTCCGGTGTAAGGAGCTTTTTGGATTTGAATCTTTCCTTCAGCGACCAGTTCATGCTTTCGCTCTTTTTGACGGATTCTTCTTGAGCGAAGGTTGCAAGCATTGAGAGCTTGAGTTCGGAGTCCTCGGATAGCGTATTAAGAGAATCTGTTTCAAAGAAAACGCCAATCGGAGGATTGTGGTTCTTGAGCTTTCTGACAAGCGAAACACAGTCAACAAGGTTACGGGCGAAACGGGATACGCTCTTTGTTACTATGAGGTCAAATTCACCTGCAAAGCACCTCGCTATCATATCGTTGAATTCATCACGGTTTTTCAGAGAGGTGCCGGAGATTCCTTCATCAGCAAATATGTGTTGAAGATCCCAGTTAGGATGTTTGCCGACAAGCTGGCGGTAATGCTGTTGCTGAAGCTCGAAGGAGGAAAGCTGTTCATCATTGTCGGTAGAGACACGGCAGTACGCGCATACTCGAAAGAGTCTTCCGTCAGCAAAGATATCCGTTTTTTCCTTTGCAGGTATGTATACTGCACCATCTGCATTTTCGTTTTGCTGATATGCTTGCCTTAATTGTTCTCGGGAGTAATTACTTCGCATATTTACCTCAACCTTCTTGCTTCAATTCCCACACCCATCCTTCTGCGGTTTTGCGAGAAAGAATGGGAAGTTGCTTCTTTGCATTTTTTACTGTTTTAGGAGAGATCCCCATTTGAGCCGTGCTATCGAAAATTTCGGTAGCGAGACAGGGGCCATCTTCCAATATATCCAATATGAGATCTATAACATCGTCAGTTTTAGTTCGTTTCGAGCCACCACCTAATATCTCGTCTGCGGTCACATCGCTTTTGCCTATCCAACGTACTCCGTCATGCATTAACCGATACAGGAGCGTTTCTCCGATAGGGGCGAGATTGTTTTTCTGCTGTACGAGGTATCTGTTTTGGGGATTATCGGGATCCTTACCTATCAGCAATACGCTTCTTGAAGCTGCGGTAATGTCAATGGATCCAAGTCCTCGGTAGTTCGCTTTTCCACCATTGTTCTTGTTGAGATGTCCGATAAGAACAATAGCGCAACCTGTTTTTTGTGCCGTATCCTTCAGCTTTGTCATTAGCGGTCTGATGGAATTCGCCCTGTTCATATCCACATTGTTTCCGATGAAGGATTGAATAGGATCCAGCACAAGAAGTTTTGCGCCTGTTTCTCTTATTGCTTTCTCAATATTATCATTGTCCATAAACAGCGGAGTATCTTTGCTATCTATAAAACAGATTTTTTTGCAGTTGGCTTTGTGCCATTCAAGGCGTGGCTTAATTGTATCTGAAATATCATCCTCTGCGTTTTGATATATCGAAATTCCGGATACCTTGGTATCTGAAAAAGGAAGGTGTTCACCGTTAGATAGTAATGCAATCAGACTTAATATGAACGTGGTTTTTCCATCGCCGGGATCTCCTTGCAGAATCGTCAGCTTACCATATGGGATATATGGATACCACAGCCAGTCGACCTTTTTACTCTCGACTTCGGTAAAATAGGTAATATCATAGTTGCCGACAGCCATACTTACCTCCTGCGACAGAATGTGCTGTTATTATACCATCAAAGTCCGAAATCTTTGCTGAAACGCGCCACCCGAATTTTGCTGAAATAGCGAAATGAGCCACCCAAATTTTCGGTAGCACGATTGAACGCAGGTGTTAATTGGCCTCTCGGAGGTAACAAATGATATTGACTGATTACGACTACGAAGTCATCAATGCGATCGTTGAACGCATTGACCGTTTAAGAACGGAACACGGTTATTCCGTGTACCAGTTGGCTCAGAGAGCTAACATCCCCGAAAACACGCTAAAGCACATTTTCAAAAAGAAGAACTATCCCAACTACTACACGATTCACAGGATCTGTGAGGCGTTTGGCATGACTGCGGCCGAATTCTTTATGTTCGATTCTGCTTCGGTGAAATTCACGAAAGCGGAAATCGATCTTCTGCACGATTACGAGAAGTTGAGCGTACAGAGCAGAGCTATTCTTTGTGAGCTCGTCAAGCACATGAAGTAAGAGTTCAGATTTACATTGCACCCTTACCCCCTTGCACCCATTTTTGCCGTTTGACCACTACATTTTGATTATATTGAGGTCAATTAACACAAAATACGGCAATATGTGGGCTGTTTCAAGGGGGTAATCATTTTGGAGATTTTTGCCCCCTTGACTTGATTTTGCCCTCTTGAATATGTACCTTGCGGTTCTTGATTTCACACCGCAAGGCAAGGAGGTTAAAAATGAAAAAATACGAACACATAGCGCAGGAGGTATCGCTATGTAACCTGCGGAATTCGCAGGCTTGAGGTTATCCCTCAAAATCACGCTCTACGAGGGGTTCTTCATATTCATCCTCGCAGTCGTCTTCATCATCGTCTTCGGGGGATTCGTCCGCATGAAAGCCCTCAAACGACTTACGAGCTTCGTATGCGAGGCGTCTTTCCTCGCAGAGGTTGTCGTAAAACTCTCCATAGCATTCGTGGTCGGTCATTGCTTTGAAGTAATCGATCACACCGCCATCATCGGGCGTGACAGTATCAAAGCAGTAGAGGGTATCGACTTCTTCTGCCTTATACTTACGAACGTACTGAATGATGGTGTTGAGAACATCGTATCTGCCGTCGTGCATACACATGAGAAGGAATTTGATGCGGTTGGCAACGTGGTTGATGAGATTGGCAACATCGTCAAACTCAAGTTCTCCGGAATCCTGTGCTTCTGTTACAAGCATAGAGTCGATAACAAGGAAGAGCGCGAATGCGAGGATCTCGTCATCAGCGAGGAGCCCGCTTTCGTACTTGTACTTGTTGATTCTCGCTCTCACGGGATCCATGAAGAAGGTGTTGCGACCAACTTCGAGAGCCGTCGCATAGCACTCATTGTCAAACTGATAACCGAAGAACTCTCCTTCGTCGGCTTTTGTGTGATCGAGAAGTGCGCTTACCCCTCGGTCAAAATCAAGGGGATCGGTGAGCGCTGCAAGGCGCAGAAACTCGGCAGGAGCTACTGCGTGTCTGATGTCCTTACCATCAGCAAGGGACTGGATGAGGGCTGCTTTTCTGTTGATCATGTGTTTTGTGTTCATAGTGAACCTCCGAAAAATAAGTATTCATAGAATGAATCTATGTATGGCGGACTTAACCGCCAACAGTAATTGCCTGTGAGGAAAACCACACAGGCGATTATTCTGCGTATTAATCTTCATAACATCGTCGGCAGTCTTCGCAGGATAGTCCTGCGCACCGACAATCATCATCGTCTTCCTCGCCGAAGCTGTAATTATCAGCAGGTTTGCCTTTGTAAACGGCATACGCGCCGTTATCAAGACCGAAGAGGATCGTGTCAAACATATCGTAGTTGAAGGTGTATCTGCTTTCGAGTTGATAATTCCTCTTGCTTGCTTTATTCTGTTCAGCAATTCGACCACCTCACTTCCAATAAACCTGCGAGATGCCGCTTGAGGAGGCGTTGATTGTTATTGGGAAGACTGTTTCTCCGAAGCCAAGGATGCTGACATTATAAGTGAGTCTGCACTCAATAATATCGCCGAGCTGTACCTTCTGACCGCTGAAATAAGTCGTTCCCGAAAATGAATAGGAGAAGTCAATGCCTGTCTTGTTTTTGAGATCGTTGATATATTCTCCTATATCGGTTGTACCGTTTACCGTCGCATAATCGACAATCTGATCTGCCATCGTCTTGACATTCTGATTCAGTGCCACGAGTGACACCATGTTCACCGAGAAAACGAGGACGAAAGCAACGATCATTACCGTGATAGCAACGTCGATATAGGTTTCGCCTTTGTTGTTACGAAGTCTTTTCATCATCCGAACATACCTCCGAGAGAAGAGATGAGCACCTGTCCGATAACTACCACGTATACAAGCATGAAACAGAACAGAAGCGCCATCGAGAGCTTTCGCACCTTCTTGGGGGCCTTGTTCGCCTCGTTCTTGAGGAGCGTCCTCTGATAGTCCGAGAACTTGAGCACGAGGTTGCCCCAATAGACGTCTGTCTTATCGCCGTGAATTACGCTGATAAGTCCTCGTGTAACGTCACTCATCATAGAGGATCCTACACGGGATTCAAGTCTTGTGAGAGCTACCTCGTAGTTACCGCTTCGCATATCCGCGACCGTGATGTCAAGCTCTCGGCGGAGGTCTTCACCTGCGTGTTCACGGTAAGAGTCAAGGATTCCGAGAACGTCACGGCTGTGTGTCAGCGTCTTATCGATGTTGGACACAAGGCGCGGAAGCTCATATTCGATGCGCTGGCGTTTGCCCTTGATGATATTGCCGACCTTCTTGTATTCGCTAAAGTAGATAACTATTGCGATTACTGCAATAAGAAGGGACAGTATCGGTGCGAAGAACAGAAAAGGAATAGCAAAAGCGCCTATAAAGAGTGCCTTTACGATGGCGTTCGCAACGTACTGTTCGGGTGATACCGTCATGTCCGCGCTGTCGAGGTCGACCTTGAGCTGCAGTCGCTTGTATTCGTTCAGTCGGAGCTTGGATGCTATAAGGTTAGCAAGGTCGCCGAGCCAAATATCGAGGATATTGGTTTTCTTGTTCTGCCTTTTCGCAAGGGTTGTCAATGCCTTGGATACGGGATACTTGGGGATCTTGAATACATCAGAGAGGATAAAGCCCAAGCCAACGGCGGCTATGGTCGCTATAAGAATTTGCAATACAATTTCCATGCGTTACCTCACTTTCTATACTCGACCTGCTTTGTGAACTTAAACATCAGAATCGCTGTGATTACGATTGCAAGTCCACAGATGGCAAGTACGATCTTTCCAAGAGTCGTAAACATAAGGGCTGCATACCAGTCCTTGTTGAGAAAATAAAGGAGTGGAATGTTGCCGACGACCATCGCCGCCATCATCCAATACTCGGTACGGGCGGCTACAAGCATGCCCTTGATCTCGTTATTAACGATACGCACGTCGGTGAGCTTCGCCACAATGGGCATCAGCGTATCCTTCAGCGTTCTGTCATCCTGACAGGAGATGAGTGTGTCACACCACTCATGGAAGATGGTATTGCTGACCTTTTCCTTGAGATGGCGGATTGACTGCTTGATATCTGCGGAGATCATCATGTTTTCAGCGACAAATCCGGCAAAGATATCCTTCACGGGAGGCTTGAGATACTGCACGTTCTCCTTGACTGCTGTGACGATATCGTCGGTTCTGACATAAGAAGTCGTGATGATTGAGAGCGCGGTTTCGAGTTCTTCCTTGATGTGGTTATCATAATAGTTCACAGTTCGTTTCGCATAGGCAAACGGAATGATTGCAAACGCAATAGCGAATACGGGAATCAAGAAAGCGTTGTCGATCATAATCGCTACGATACAACCAAGAATCATGAGGACGGTAGAAGCAGCACAGGCAATCGTAAACTGACCGCCTTTTCCGGTCTGTTCGAGGGCGTCACGAATGCGGTTCAGCTCCACCGTGAGCTTTCGGGATTTCTTTCTTCCTTTTGCTGTCAATACCTTATCTCGCAATGTCTGTTTGGGTGAGACAAAACGCATAAGGTCGTTGGTGATCTTTTCGGGTGTAAGCCTTAAAAGGAAAAGCATTCCAACCGTAATCAGCAAAAAGCAGATAAGGTATACAAAGGTCATTCAGTCATCTCCTTTCTTGTGAATTTGTGGAGTTCATCTTGCGGAACTCCTGAACGTGTCAAGAGTGTCTGCAGATAAGGCGAAGGTGTGTTGACCTTCTCAAACTCGCCTTTGATAGTAAATTTGTTGCCGTCATACACGTTTTCCGTAATGTTATAACGGTACAGGCATCGGTAAAAGGTCTTTCCGTCGGGTGTTACTTCGCATTCGGTAATGTCCATTACCTTTCTTGAGTTATCCTCGCATTTGTGTGCGAAGACAACGATGGGAAAAGCCTGTCGGGACTGTGAGAGTGAGACTTCCATGCCGAGCTGGAATCTTCTCTGACAAAGGAGAGAGATTCGTCCGTGTGCGGACTCGGCAGGTCCGGAGTGTACCGTTGTCACAACGGTATGACCTGTAAGGGATGCTTCCACGGTGGAGTTGGCTTCGGCATCTCGAATTTCGCCGACAACAACAACGTCGGGGTCGAAACGAAGAGCCGCCACCACAAGGTCTTCCTGTGAAATGTTATAGGCTGTGTTCTCGCTCGGTCGAGACAGCGTGTGTACCACGTTGTTCAGCGTTTCGCCAAAACGGTTCTTCTTTACAAGAAACAGCTCTCGAGCGCCGGATTCAATGGTATAGATTCGCTTATCGTCCGGAATGCTCGAAAGAAGTGCATTCATGAGAGTTGTCTTACCCGAAGATGTTCTACCTGCCACTACCACGGAAACGCCGTAGCGAATACACATTTCAAGGAAAGCTACCATTTCTTCCGTTGCCATACCGCTTTCGATGAGGTGGGAACGGTCGATTCTCTGTGGATGCAGGAGTCGAATAGATACCGAGATACCTGCTTCCTCATCTACTACAGGGCTTTTGATTGCGGTGATACGAGTGTTGTTCGGAAGGTGTCCTTGCGCGATAGGTGTTGCGTTGTCGATGATCATTCCGCTATGATGCAACAGTCGCTTCACGATATCGATGGCGTGTTGAGGTGTGCGGAAGTGTTCTTCGAGCTTTTCTATTCTACCGTCCGAATAGGTCATCGTGATATCATCCCAAGCATTGATGTTAATCTCATCAAGGTCGGGAGAGCCAAGGAACGGTGTGAGGATTGAGTATTCAACCATCTCCGCATACAGGCGGTCAATGAGCTTTTCCTCTGTAAAGCCGTGAACAAGGAATCCACCGTCGAGGATGAATTTTTCAATATACGACTTGAGCTGGTCGTGCTTCTGCTCGTCTGTCAAAGCCGAGGCATAATATTTTGCAATATGCTCCTGTGTTTTTCCAAGGAGCTCATATAACTCAATCCGTACCATACGACACCACCTGACTTGCGATATCCTGCATTCGGGTTTCAAAGCGTTTGTCAGAGGTTCTCACATGGAGCTTGCCTTGCTGCATCTGCTCTTTGACCGCAGAGCTGAAAGGGACAGTAAATGAGATCTCTCCGAACTGTGCCTTTGCTTCCTCTATCGGCATAAACACATCGACATTCGGTGTATTGATACCGTGGATATGCTCATCAAGACGGTATTTGCTGTCGCCATAGACCGCAAGCTGCGAGAGATAAAAACTCATGCTCTTGAGGTCGGGAGAAGAGAGTCTGATGATCTGATCGGCTTTTTCGATAGCTGTCTGCGCGATAACGTTGTCAAAGAGGTTGCTTGTGCAATCTACGATAACGTAATCAGCAAGTCTGCAAAGCTCGTTCAGAAGATCCTCGGCTTTAGCCTTACCGAACTTCGGATAGCTGAATTTGTTTTCGCCAGTCTTGTAACCGAGGAAGCCGAAGTTCTGCATATCCTTTACGGTCACAAGGTTGTTGATGATGTCACCCTGTTCGACTTCTGTCTTAGAAAGGGGTACGCCTACCGATCCGAGATCCTCCGTCTTGTCAAACGGAAAAAGCACGGGAAGGACAGGCGTTTCAAGATCTGTAAACAAGGTGATGACGGTTGACTCGAAGGAAGCGTAAATGGCAGTCGCAAGCTTTGTTGCGAAAATTGTTTTACCGCTATTGGGAGAACCCCACACGGCAATGATTTTTCCATCCATATTACTTACCTCCGAATACTTTATTCTGAACGTCGAGATATTTCTGTGCGGTTTCGGGATCTCCACGGTATTCGAGGACAATGTGCATATCTGCGACCTTTTCGTAGAATGCAAGGAGTTCGGCCTGCTCTGTGTTTACAAGGAGTGTTATCGTTACAGGCTGGCTTGTGTCCTCAACATCTTCTTTATCGATGCCGTTGGAGGTTGTGGTTGTAATGACTTTCACATACTTGAGTTCATCGGGAGTATAGGTGAGGTTTTCAACCTCGTCATATACAAGGATACTGATGATATCTCCGGTTTCGAGCTTGCCCGAAAAGCCAAGCGCGAAAGATCCGATTGAGATACTGATTGCCTTATGGTCTGCATCCAAAGATTCAAGGATGTTCTGCGCGTTGTTGAGGTCACTTCCGACTTTAGAAGGGAGAATATACTCGCCTACCGAAAGGTTTACGAGGGCACATTTGCCTACAACGGCAGATTTGTCTGTGATGACCGTTTCGGGAAGATTATAGCTTCCGACTTCGACCACCTCGATATCTGCTTCTTCGATGGTCGCACCTGCAGGAACGTCCTTAATGATGCGGACGATCTCGGTCTTTCCGTCCGAGAGTCTGTTGACCAAGGGCGCGATACCGAAACAGATCGCAAGTGCGACCACAATGCAGATAATACCTACTACTGTGCGGTTACCAATGGGATGAGAACCGCCTGATTTCTTCTGTTTCATTCGTTAGTTCCTTTCTGCTTTATATGAAGAATGCAGCCATCATACCGATTGAAACGAACGGCAGAAGCGGAAATCCTTCTTTGTTGCTACGGTTTTTGATTTTGTTATAGATAAGCATAAATACAATGCCGATGAGGAGTCCAAGGATAAGTCCGACCATACCTCTTGACCAGCCAAGCAGAAATGCTGTAGCTGCGGTGATCTTCATGTCAGCACCACCATGTCTGCCGTCGTTACCGATGCAAACAAAGAGCTGAATCAATCCGACTACCAGTCCACCGATAAGCATGGATACGAATCCAACGGTGGGTACGCTGATTAGCGATAGTGCCAAGATCGATACACTGACATGGTTTGCTACCTGTCGGTTCGTAAGGTCTGACATTGATGCATACAGCAAGAGGTAGAAGAGAAAAAGTCCTTGGAACGTATAAACGCTTAATCCGTATCGGAGCGAGAGTCCGATTGCCATCACTACTGAAAGTATCATTGTGACGGTCTTGTTCGTTACGAAGCCCTTCTTGTCCATCTCTTTATTGAGGAAAAGACCGACAACGAGCGAGATGGCGGTTACTAACACGATTTTGAGAAACAATATCAAAGCTTCTGCAGTAATGATGTTTTCAGCAATGAACGTTTCAAAGATCGGGTTAACAACAGGCGGTGAAACGATTGGGAGTGTTGGATTGAATATCAATGGTTTTCTCCTTTCCCGATATTAAATTGGAAGGGGCGGTTTGCGCCCCTTCCGAGTAAACGTGGCTTTATATTAGCCAGCGTAGTTGAACATCTCACCGATCTTGGTGGAGAGAGTGGGAATGATTGTACCGTTGAAAAGGAGATAGAGACCTGCGAGAATTACACCACCGATAACGACGCCGATGATGATTTTTACGCCAGTGTCAATATATCCCTCGCCGGAGGTGGACTCGATGGCGGTCTTGGCAGATACGACTGCCTTGTTGAACTTGTTCTTGATGGAGTTGATAAGATTCTTCATGTGTTGATTACCTCGTTCTTTCTTTGTTTTTGTATTTTGGTTTTTCTTTGCTTACTGCGGTTCAACTTCTGATTAACCAGCGTAGTTGAACATGCTCTGGATCTTTGCAGTCAGAGTGGGGATGATGGTGGTGTTGAAGAGAGCGTAGAGACCTGTGAGAATTACGCCGCCGATGACTACACCGATGATGATCTTAACACCAGTGTCGATATAGCCCTCACCGGAGGTGGACTCGATGGCGGTCTTTGCGGAGATTACTGCGGAATTGCACTTGTTCTTGATGGTGTTGAAAAACTTCTTCATATGGTTTTTGCCTCGTTCTTTCTGATATTTGTTTTAGGTTGTTTGATCACGTTTGATTAACCAGCGTACCTCTGCAGTCGAGCGTGAACGAGAGACCTTTGTCAGATTCCTCATTGTATTGGATATCGTAAGCACTTGCGTGATTCTTACCCAAATACGAAAGAGCACCTGCCAACTGTTTTCGTTCTACAGGAAGCTGAACGGAGGCGGTATAGTCGCCATTTGAAATAATTGCATTCATCTGTTATCATCCTTTCTGCAAATAAAAAAGCCAAACGCTTGGCTGATAAGCATTTGGCTATGTATGCAGAAGGCTTTTCTTCAGCAGTTCAATATTTGGTTTTCGTGAGTTCAAACCCTTCCGATAGAACAATGGACTGTTTTTGAAAATTGTGTTATTCAAGGTTTCGTGGGTTCGGATCCTTTCGTAGAAGGAGGGGACTGATTTTGTAGTGCATGATTTGTAAACAATTTGTGTCTAACGCAAAAAACCGAAAGAATTTGAAACCCTGTCGCGGGTTCAAGTCCTTTCGGTCGCTTGTTTTTGATGATAGCTTAAGGAAAAACGGCTCAATCCATAGTTCGTTCCTTTCGGCTCAATGAAATACCGAAAATGGATCTATGAAACTTTGAAAAAAAGTAGGCGCGAAAAAACGGGAGAAATCTCTCGAAATCTCCCGTTTTCTCTTGTTTTCTCTTTCGGATCTTTTTTGACCGATAGACTTGGCAGGGGCAGGAGGATTCGAACCCGCGACCCACGGTTTTGGAGACCGGTA